>ERZ827440.81-NODE-81-length-145089-cov-6.793000_pt1 | contig 145089 bp, 129 predicted proteins | sample MGYA00519774_ERZ827440 | MGnify/ENA primary metagenome ERZ827440 (study PRJEB31778, sample SAMEA3449302) | human gut metagenome | biome: human gut; feature: human-associated habitat; material: faeces | place: United Kingdom | collected 2010/2012 ... | reverse complement strand
ACCTTATCTGCGATATCTTTATCTGTCATGATGGTAGCCGGATTGGAGTTGATCAATACTACTTCCATTCCTTCTTCTTTCAGCGAACGACATGCCTGTGTTCCCGCATAGTCAAATTCTGCCGCCTGTCCGATTACGATCGGACCGGATCCGATCACAAGTACTTTTTTAATTCCATCTATTTTTGGCATAGTTCAAATCCTCCTCTACTGTTCCATCATCTGCATAAATCGGTCAAATAATACTTCCGAATCTTTCGGGCCGGCACAAGCTTCCGGATGGAACTGCACCGTAAAGATCTTTTTATTTTTATACCGCAGACCTTCCACTGTGCCATCGTTAACATTGACGAAAGCAACTTCTGCCACATCCGCAGGGATCGTATCTTCTTTTACAACATATCCATGGTTCTGGGAGGAAATGTAAACTCTTCCTGTCTCCAGATCCTTAACCGGATGATTGGCACCGCGGTGTCCGTATTTCATTTTCTCTGTGTCCGCTCCATTGGCAAGTGCCATGAGCTGATGTCCAAGGCAAATGGCAAAAATCGGAATATCCGAAGCATACAGTGTTTTGAGGTTCTCGATAACCTCTGTACACTCTTTCGGATCCCCCGGACCATTTGTCAGCATAATGCCATCCGGATTTTCTTTTAAGATCAGTTCCGGATTGGTTCTTGCCGGATAAATCGTCACCTCGCAGCCGCGTTTCAAAAGACAGCGGGCGATGTTAAATTTTGTTCCAACGTCAAGAATAGCAACCTTCTTTGTTGCCGGAATGTTGCTATCTGTATCTAAATCTCCCGGCTTATAAGAAACAACTTCTCTTGTCGTCACTTTATCAACGACACCGGAAACACTATATTCTTTACATTTTTTCTTTACTTCTTCAAGATCATAATCGGCATTGGTTGTAATCATGCCATTCATGGTACCTTTTTCACGAAGAATTTTCGTGAGGGCACGTGTATCGATACCTTGGATACCAGGGATGTTTTGCTCTACGAGAAAATCCTGAATGCTCTGCTCATTACGGAAATTGCTGCCCAGACGAGATAACTCACGTACGATAAATCCATCTACATTGGACAACTTGGATTCCATATCCTTGCGGCAGATTCCATAATTACCAATAAGAGGATAGGTCATAACGACTGCCTGTCCTGCATAACTCGGATCCGTCAGTACTTCCAGATATCCTGTCATTGACGTATTAAATACAATTTCGCTGATAACTTCTCTTGTGCTTCCGATGCTTTCCCCGGTAAACACGGTTCCGTCTTCCAGAATTAAATAAGCTTTCATAATTACCTCCATGTTCTTTTATTCAAAAGTCAAAATCATCTCGGCAGTTTCCACTAAATTGTTTCCACTGTCCATGCTGAGTTTTTGAATGTATTTGTGTGCATCATTTTCTGTCATCTGATTTCGCTCCATCAAAAGAGCCTTTGCTTTATTGATGATCTTTTCTTCCTCGGCAGTACGGCGCTTGGGTTGTGTTTTCTTTCTTCGTTTCAGTTCCCGTGCGATGTCCATCGTCATCATCTGCACCGTGCTTACAAATTCACGGCTATGGATGGGCATGGACAAACAAACAATATCTGAGCTGATACAATCTTCCAGTCTCGAAGGACTGGCGACAAGCAACATCGAAAATTCTCTCGGAAGATAACCATACAATTCGCTGTAATGCATATCCGGCAGCTTGTAGCCGCATACAACCACGCCGCCATCGGAATCATTTGCCGCTCCGATCGTCTGAGCTGCATTATTATATGCCATTGTATCATCAAATCCGTTTCGAATCAAAACATTTCTCAGATTTTTTGCATCTTCTAATTTGGGAAATGCCACAATAATCCGCATTGTTTTTTGCCTCCTTATCGAATGTTGGGTCTTTACAACAAACATTTTTTAACGAAGCAATTTCTCAGACACGGTCAAGGTATTTTTCCACTTCCCAGGCAGTTACCTGTCGTGAAAATTCTTCCCATTCATCTGTTTTTTCGTTGATAATGATCTGGGAAAGTGTCTTCCCGATCACCTGCTGCAAAAATTCATCTTCTTCAAAAGCGCGTATTGCCTCTCTCAGATTTCGCGGCAAAATGTCAAATTTTACCTTATCTTCTTCGGATACATCATCCATACATACCGGCGGCTCGAGTTCCTTTCGGATTCCCTCCAATCCCGCCGCGAGACATCCTGCCAGCACCAGATACGGATTGCTTGCTCCGTCCGGGCTTCGTAAGATGACACGGGATCCGATCGTTCCGACATTGGTCAGACGAATCAGCGGTGTACGGTTTGTCCGCGACCACGTAATGTCCACCGGTGCATTGTAACCGGGAACCAGTCTCTTGTAGGAATTGATGATCGGATTATTGATCAATGTCAATCCTTTGATGTGCTGTATGATTCCTGCCATAAAATGGTAAGCCTCTTTACTCAGTCCATCTTCTGCCGAAGTATCGGTAAATATATTTTTTCCATCTTTACATAAAAACATATTCAAACTCATCGCCGATCCCTTTAAGCCGTATTTGGGTTTCGGCATAAAGGTCGCATGCAGTCCATGGCGTTTTGCCACTGTGCGGACCGTAAGTTTAAATGTCATAATGTTATCTGCCGTACGAAGTCCCTCATCAAACATAAAATCGATATGATGCTGTGCCACTTCATTGGAGTGGTAGGAACTTTCCATGACAAATCCCATTTCCTCTAAAGAAAGGACCATGTCACGTCTTGCATTTTCCCCGGAATCCAGCGGCCCAATGTCAAAAAATCCACCTTTTTCATTGGAATTTGTCGTCGGCTGCCCATCTTCATCCGTATCAAATAAAAAGAATTCGTTTTCCGGTCCTACATTAAAAGTATATCCCTCTTTTTCTGCTTGTTCAAGTACATTTTTTAAAATCCGTCTCGGATCTGCCTCATATGGCGTTCCATCCGGGTTCAGCACGTCACAGATAAATCGTGCCACACGGCCTCTTTGCGGACGCCACGGGAAAATGGTAAATGTGTCAAGATCCGGTGCCAGGATAAACTCTGACAAATCTTTAGTATCATATCCCTGAATGGCAGCTCCATCAAATACGACGCGGTTTTCCAAGATCCGATCCAGATGATTTGCCGTCATCGCGATATTTTTCAATGCTCCAAAACTGTCTACAAACTGAAGTCTGATAAATTCTACATCTTCCTCTTCTACTAAACGGTAGATATCCTGCTTTGTATAATTTGCCATAGTAATCCTCATTTCTGCATATTATTTTGCGCTTTTTTCGCACGATAGGGACTGACATCTCTTGTACTCGGTGCCAGCCCCTAATTTCCTATTTGCCTTCTCTATTATCCGAGGTTTGAATACCCCATCAAATCCTGATCCACTGCTTTGGCAACTTCGCGTCCTTCGCGGATTGCCCATACGACAAGAGACTGTCCACGGTGCATATCTCCTGCTACAAACACACGGTCAGCGCTTGTTTTATACTGTCCCGGCTTCGTCGCTACATTGGTACGCTCCGTCAGTTTCAGTTCAAAATCTTTGGCGATATAATCCTGTGTTCCAAGGAATCCTGCCGCGATAAATACCAGATCCACATCCAGTACATATTCGCTTCCGGCAATCTCACTCATCTTCATGCGGCCTGTCTTCTCGTCCTTTTCCCAGGCAAGTTTTACACATTTTACCTGTTTGAGAACACCCTTGTCATCTTTGATAAACTCTTTGACCGTCGTCTCATAGATTCGAGGATCTTTTCCAAACACAGCGATTGCTTCCTGCTGACCGTAATCGGTCTTTAAGACTTTCGGCCACTCCGGCCACGGATTACTCTCCGTACGTTCTTTCGGCGGCTGTGGCATCATCTCTAACTGGACAACACTCTTTGCGCCCTGACGGATGGAAGATCCGACACAATCGTTTCCGGTATCTCCTCCACCGATAACCAGAACATTTTTCCCTTTGGCATCTACAAAATCCGTAAATTCCGGATTTAATACGTGTTTGGTAACACGAGTAAGATAATCTACTGCAAAATAAATTCCTTTGGCTTCTCTGCCGGGTGCTTTGATATCACGAGGATTGGATGCACCACATGTCAAGATCACGCGGTCAAATTCCTCCAACAGCTGTTTGGCTTTGACATCCACACCGACATTCACACCGGTCTTAAATACGACGCCTTCTTCGGTCAGCACGTTTACTTTTCTTTCAATGACAGTTTTTTCCAATTTCATATTTGGGATACCATACATCAAAAGTCCGCCCGGACGGTCGGAACGCTCAAACACAGTAACACTGTGTCCACGTTTGTTGAGCTGGTCAGCCGCTGCCAGTCCCGAAGGACCGGAGCCAATGATCGCTACTTTTTTACCCGTCCGTACTTTCGGAGGTTTTGCCTCCATCAATCCGTTGGCATAGCCGTATTCAATGATCGCATTTTCATTTTCCTTAATTGTGACCGGACTGTCATTCAAACCACAGGTACATGCAGCTTCACAAGGTGCCGGGCACACGCGGGAAGTAAATTCAGGAAAATTGTTTGTTTTCAGAAGTCTTCCCAATGCTTCTTCGTAATTATCCAGATACAAAAGATCATTCCATTCCGGACACATATTGTTCAATGGACATCCCGAAGCCATTCCTCCGATCATCATGCCGGATTGACAAAACGGAACACCACAATCCATACATCTGGCTGCCTGTTCCTTTCTCTCCTCGTGGGACATCGGAACGTGAAATTCGTTGAAGTTCTTTATTCTCTCAAGTGGTGTGATCTCTTTGTTTCCTTTACGTTCATATTCTAAAAATCCGGTTGGTTTACCCATTTCATCTCAACCCTTTCTATTATAAATTATTTGAAGTGATATTGCAACTATTTTTACGCATTTTGCTTCTGCGTCGCATAAAACGCTTCGATCAATGCCTGCTCATTGCTGAGACCTTTTTCTTCCATGATTGCGATCTGCTGCATCATGTTTTTGTAATCATGTGGAATGATCTTTTTGAACTTCGGAAGGTAATCTTTGAAGTTCTCCAAAATCTCTTTTCCTTTTTCTGAGCCGGTTGCTTTCACATGGGCTTCGATCATATCTTTCAGCTGCATAACGTCATATTTGTTGGAAACGGCTTCGGAGGAAACCAGTGTCTTGTTCAGTTTCAGATACAGATCACTGTTTTCGTCCAAAACATAAGCGATTCCACCACTCATACCAGCGGCAAAGTTTTTACCGGTCGGTCCGAGGATAACCACGCATCCACCTGTCATATATTCACATCCGTGGTCACCCACTCCTTCGACAACAGCGTGTACACCGGAGTTTCTTACACAGAAACGCTCGCCTGCCACACCGTTGATATAAGCGGTACCACTTGTCGCACCATACAATGCCACGTTTCCGATGACAATGTTGTCTTCCGCTTTATACTGGACATGAGAAGGTGGGAATACGATCAATTTACCACCGGACAAGCCTTTTCCGAAGTAATCGTTGCTGTCTCCTTCGAGCTGCAATGTCAGTCCTTTTGGGATAAATGCTCCAAAGCTCTGTCCACCGCTTCCCTGACACTCGATCACAAACGTATCTTCTTCGACATTGTCGCCGAGCTGCTTTGTGATCTCGGATCCAAGGATCGTTCCCAGCGAACGGTCGGTATTGGTTACTTTTGCCTGAATGGTCTTTGGTTCGCCACTCTTTAAGTTCTCTGCAAATTTCTTTAAGAAAACTTTTTCATCAATCGTTTTATTTAATTTGAAATCATAAATGTCTTTGCGGTTAAATTTGTTTTTCTTTTCTTTTATAAATGGGTTGTTGATGATCGCCGACAGATCCAATTTGCCGGCACGTTCCATATCAAGGTCATCTCTTACCTTCAAAAGATCGGTACGTCCTACCAGTTCATCCAGTGTCTGTACTCCAAATTTTGCCATCAACTCACGAACTTCTTCTGCGATAAACTTCATGAAGTTCTCTACGTATTCCGGTTTTCCTCGGAAACGCTTCCGAAGTTCCGGATTCTGTGTTGCCACACCAACCGGACAGGTATCGAGGTTGCATACACGCATCATAACGCATCCCATTGTAACAAGCGGTGCTGTCGCGAAACCAAATTCTTCAGCACCAAGAAGGGCTGCTACCATGACATCGCGGCCGGTCATCAATTTACCATCCGTCTCAATTACTACTTTCGAACGAAGTCCGTTCATCAAAAGAGTCTGATGTGTCTCTGCCAGACCCAGTTCCCAAGGAAGTCCGGCATTGTGGATGGAACTTCCCGGAGCAGCTCCGGTACCACCATCGTATCCGGAAATCAGCACAACTTCGGCTCCTGCTTTTGCTACACCGGCAGCGACGGTACCTACGCCTGCTTCCGATACCAATTTCACGGAAATTCTTGCATCCTGGTTTGAATTCTTTAAATCATAGATCAACTGTGCCAAATCCTCGATCGAATAAATATCATGATGAGGTGGCGGCGAGATCAGGGACACACCCGGTGTCGAATGTCTCGTCTTTGCGATCCATGGATATACTTTTTTGCCCGGAAGATGTCCACCTTCGCCCGGTTTTGCTCCCTGCGCCATCTTGATCTGAATCTCTTTGGCACTTACGAGATATCTGGAAGTTACACCAAAACGTCCGGAAGCTACCTGTTTGATCGCAGAGCAGCGATTTACGCCATCTTTGCCGATGGTAAGTCGTTCCAAACTCTCTCCACCTTCACCACTATTGGATTTTCCATGGAGATGGTTCATTGCGATCGCCAGTGTCTCGTGGGCTTCCTGTGAAATGGAACCATAAGACATCGCACCGGTTTTAAATCGTTTGACGATCTCATCTACACTTTCTACTTTGGAAAGCGGAATTCCCTTTTTCGGGAAGTTAAATGTGAGAAGGCTTCGAAGGTTCATATACAGATCCTCTCTGTCAATCTCATCGGAATATTCTTTAAACATCTGATAGTTGCCGGTTCTCGTGGCTTCTTGCAGCAGATGAATGGTTTTCGGATTATACAAATGTTCTTCTTTTCCGCTGCGGCTCTTGTGGTTTCCAATACTATCAAGCGTAATATCCGTACCAAGTTCCAATGGATCAAATGCTTTATCATGAAGCATTTCTACCTGGTTCTGGATATCTTCGATACCAAGTCCACCGATTCTGGAAACCGTTCCGGTAAAATATTTATCAATAAAATCTTTCGACAATCCGATGGCTTCAAAGATTTTTGCTCCCTGATATGACTGAATCGTAGAAATTCCCATCTTGGAGGCAATCTTTACGATACCATGCAGGATTGCTGAGTTATAATCGTCTACGGCGGCATAATAATCTTTGTCAAGCATGCCATTGTCGATGAGTGTATTGATCGTATCCAATGCAAGATATGGGTTGACGGCTGTTGCACCAAATCCGAGAAGCGTTGCAAAATGATGAACTTCTCTCGGCTCTGCACTCTCTAAGATCATGGAAAGTGAAGTTCTCTTTTTCGTAGTGACAAGGTGCTGCTGCATCGCTGATACGGCAAGCAGTGCCGGGATTGCCACATGATTTTCATCCACACCGCGGTCGGACAGGATCAGCACATTGGCTCCCTCTTTGTAAGCACGATCCGCTTCCAGATACAAGTGGTCGATGGCTTTTTTCAAAGACGTGTTTTTATAATACGTAATCGGAATGACAGCGACTTTGAATCCTTCCACTTTCATGGATTTGATCTTCAAAAGGTCAGTATTTGTCAAAATCGGATTCTCAATCTTTAACGCATGGCAGTTTTCTGCTTTTTCTTCCAGCAGGTTGCCGGCGTCTCCGATATATACGGTGGTCGAAGTAACGACTTCCTCACGTATTGCATCGATTGGCGGGTTGGTTACCTGTGCAAACAGCTGTTTAAAGTAGTTATATAATGGCTGTGGCTGTTTGCTGAGTGCAGCAAGCGGCGTATCATGTCCCATTGCGGAGATTGGCTCTGTTCCATTTTTTGCCATTGGAAGGATTTCATTTTTCACTTCCTCATACGTATAACCAAACGCCTTGCGCAGGCGAAGACTTTCTTCATGGTTATAAGAATCTACTCGTTTATTTGGAATCGTAAGATCTTTCAAGCGAACCAGATTCGTGTCTAACCACTCTCCATATGGCTGGCTGGATGCATATTTTTCTTTTAATTCGTCATCATCGATCAGTTTTCCTTTGACCGTATCGACAAGAAGCATTTTTCCCGGACGAAGACGGTCTTTTTTAACAACGTGTTCTTCGCTGATCGGCATTACTCCAACCTCGGAAGAAAGAATCAACTGATCGTCATCTGTAATATAGTATCTGGATGGTCGAAGGCCATTTCTGTCAAGCACGGCACCCATAATGTCTCCGTCGGAGAAAAGAATCGAAGCCGGTCCGTCCCATGGCTCCATCATGGTTGCATAATATTGGTAAAAGTCTTTTTTCTTTTCACTGATATAACGGTTATTTGCCCATGGTTCCGGAATGGTTATCATGACCGCAAGCGGAAGTTCCATGCCACTCATCACCAAAAATTCCAGCGTATTGTCTAACATTGCGGAGTCCGATCCCTCAGTATTAACAACCGGAAGGACTTTGTGAAGTTCTCCTCTCAGATGATCAGATTCCATCGTCTCTTCACGGGCAAGCATCTTATCGGCATTACCGCGGATCGTATTGATTTCTCCGTTGTGTACGATAAAGCGGTTTGGATGAGCACGCTGCCAGCTTGGCTGTGTGTTTGTACTAAATCTGGAATGTACCATAGCGATCGCCGATTCATAATCCACATCCTGCAGATCATCAAAGAACAATCGCAGCTGGGATACCAGAAACATTCCTTTGTATACGATCGTGCGGCTCGAAAGGGATACTACATACGTATTTTCATTGGACTGTTCAAATACTCTTCGTGCAATATATAATTTGCGGTCAAATTCCAGTCCTTTTTCTACCTGCTCCGGTTTCTTAATGAAACACTGCATGATGTAAGGCATACATTCTACCGCTGTTTTTCCTAAAATCGAAGGAGCGATCGGTACTTTTCTCCATCCTAAAAATTCAAGACCTTCTTTATCTACAATTGTCTCAAACATTTTCTTTGCCTGATTTCTGCGAAGTTCATCCTGTGGGAAGAAGAACATTCCTACCGCATACTCTCTTTCTTCGCCAATCTCTATTCCCATCTGTGTGGCAATCTTTTTGAAGAATTTATGTGAGATCTGAAGCATGATTCCTACTCCGTCTCCTGTCTTTCCTTCGCCATCTTTTCCTGCTCGATGCTCAAGATGTGCTACGATTTCCAATGCATTCTTAACGGTATCGTGTGTTTTCTTTCCCTTTATATTTACAATCGCTCCGATACCGCAATTGTCATGTTCAAATCTCGGGTGATACATACCGAGCGCTTTTCGTTTTGACTCTTCTACATATTGACCACTCATAGTAATCCTCCATTCTTGACATTAGTTTGCCGCTCTAAAGCGACTTGTTTGTAAAAAAAGAAGACGTCAAAGAAAATGTGCAATTTAGGGCACATCTCCCTTTGACGTCTTTGTCTAAAGACATTATATAATATTTATTCTCAATAATCAAGTACTTTTTTGTTTTTTTAATAAAAAAGTTTAAAAACTTAAAAAAACAAAGTTTAATCACTCGAATTCTTTCAAAACTTCCGTCAAGATCTCTGCCATCTGATCCACATGTTCCTCTTTGATAACCAATGGCGGTACAAAACGGATGACATTGGTTCCGGCAGTTAAGAGAAGAAGTCCTTTGTCCAATGCTTTCGCACAAATCTCGCCGACCGGCGCGTCGCATTCCAGTCCTCTCATCAGTCCCATTCCGCGGGCTTCTTTTGCCACTTTGCTTCCGGCTGCGATCTCATCCAGTTTTTTCCCAAGATACTCGCCGACACGATTGACATTTTCAAGAATATTCTTTTCTTTAAAAATGTGGTTTACTGCTACAACTGCCGCACTTGCCAGAGGATTTCCTCCAAAGGTCGTACCGTGGTCACCCGGTACAAGGGCTTTTGCCACGTCTGTCTTTGCCGCAAAAGCGCCGACAACGATTCCATTTCCAATTCCTTTCGCCATCGTTACGATGTCCGGCCGGATGCCATACTGCTGGTAAGCAAACATTTTTCCGGTTCTTCCCATACCACACTGTACTTCATCGCAGATCATCATGATATCATGCTCGGTACAGAGGTCACGAATTCCCTGCAAAAATTCTTTGTCTGCCGGATAAATGCCGCCTTCACCCTGAACCGCCTCTACGATAATGGCATAGGTTTTATCGTTAATGTAATTCTTTACACTATCCAAATCGTTGTAATCGGCAAAATGAACGCCGGAAATAAGAGGAGCAAACGGCGCACGGTATTTTTCTGTTCCTGTTACGGACAACGCCCCCATACTTCTTCCATGAAATGCTTTATTCATAGAAATGACTTCGTGACGTTCTTCATGTCCCTGCATGATCGCATATTTTCTTGCCAGCTTCAAAGCACCTTCATTGGCCTCTGTACCGCTGTTTGCCATAAACACTTTGTCCATTCCGGTCGCCTCTGCCAGACATTTTGCTGCCTGCATCAACGGCTCCGAGTAGAAATAATTGGAAAAATGTGTCGCCTTATCAATCTGGGCTTTCAATGCATTTTTGAATTCCTCATCGCTGTAGCCAAGCGCACATACGGCGATTCCTGCGCCAAAATCAAGATATTTTTTTCCTTCGGTATCTACCAGATACACGTCTTCGCCATGATCCATTGCTACCGGATACCGATTGTAGGAATGAATCAGATATTTTTCAGATTCTTCAATTAATGTATTCATACGTCTGCTCCTTTACTCTGTCTCATGATGGTACAAATTTGTCTCATTTCCAATAATTGCCGTTCCGATACCTTTCTTCGTATAGAACTCAAGCAGGAGACAATGTTCTCTTCTTCCGTCCAAAATATGTACACGGTTTACGCCCTGTTCTACGGCTTCAATACAGTTACGTATTTTCGGAAGCATTCCGCCACCGATAAAACCGTCCTCAATCATTTTATGTGCTTCATCCAGTGTCAGCACGGAAACCAGTGTCGATGGATCGTCCGCATCTTTGCAAACACCTTCGATGTCAGTCATAAATACCAATTTCTCCGCTTTCATGGATTTTGCAATTGCGCAGGCAGCATCGTCCGCATTGATATTGTACGCCTTATAATCATCCCCAAGTCCGATTGGCGCAATGATCGGCACAAAATCATTTTCCAAAAGAGTGTCGATCAATTCGGAATTGACTTCTTTCACATCTCCGACGTAACCGATATCTTTGCCGTTTGCTGTCTTTTTATCACAGCGAAGAGTACCGCCGTCTTTTCCGCTGATGCCGGCTGCTCTCACACCAAGTTTTTCCATCATCTGTACCAGATGCTTATTTACTTTATTTAAAACCATCTCTGCCACTTCCATCGTGTCATCGTCTGTCACGCGGAGTCCTTCGACAAATTCCGGTTCTTTTCCCATCAGGCGCACCCATTTGCTGATTTCTTTTCCACCGCCATGTACAATGATCGGCTTCATTCCCACCAACTTCAAAAGTGCCACGTCTTTGATCACACTCTGCTGCAGTTTTTCATCCAGCATCGCGCTTCCGCCGTATTTTACAACGACTTTTTTATTGTTGAAATCGCGGATATAAGGCAGTGCCTCGATCAAAGTCTCCGCTTTTATCAATACATCATTTAATTTATCGTCCATTTCCTCTTGCCTTTCTTCCATATTCTTACAGTATTACGAACGGTAGTCCGCATTGATCTTAATATAATCATACGTAAGATCGCAGCCCCAAGCTGTCGCACTGCATTCGCCCTGCTTCATGTCACATACTAACGTTACTTTGTCCATTCCCATCATCTCGGTAGCTTTTTCTTCATCAAAATCGGTAAGTACACCATTTTTAATCCATAACATTTCTTCGCCACCTGCCTGCAATGTCAGATCTACAACTTCCGGATCAAACTCTACACCGGCATAACCAAGCGCGCAGAGCACACGGCCGCAGTTCGCGTCTTTTCCATAAATCGCCGTCTTTACAAGGTTCGAAGAAATCACCGATTTACTCAGCGTAATGGCATCCTGCTTGGTCTTTGTTCCTTTTACGGTCACTTCCAAAAGGCGGGTGCATCCTTCGCCGTCGCCTGCCATTTTCTTGGCAAGATCGGTTGCTACATAAGAAACTGCTTCATAAAGCGCCCGATAAGCATCGGTATCTTTTTTGATCTCCTCTGCCCCGGCTGCTCCATTTGCCAAAAGCACACAGGTGTCATTGGTGGAAGTATCACGGTCTACCGAGATCATATTAAAGGAATCTGCTACGATCTCGCGAAGCATTCCCTGAAGCACCTCATGACTTACTTTTGCATCCGTCGTAATGACGCTGAGCATCGTCGCCATATTCGGATGAATCATACCGGAACCCTTGCTCATTCCACCGACGGTAATCGTCGAGCCATCCTGTTCAAACGTAACGGCACATTCTTTCAGAATCGTATCCGTCGTCATAATGGCTCTGGCTGCATCTTTCGCCCCCTGGCGGTCCGTTGTCAGGGCATCTTTCAAAAGCGGTGCTCCTTTGCGGATCGGTGCCATACGAAGCTGCATCCCGATGACTCCGGTGGATGCCGTCAGTACTTCTTCCGGCACGATACCAAGTACCTTTGCGATTTCCGATGCCATCTCATAATTGTACTCTTTTCCTTCTTTTCCGGTCGCCGCATTCGCAATTCCGCTGTTTAAAACGACCGCACGGACATGATGTCCGCTCTCAACAATCTCTTTATCCCATTGAACCGGTGCCGCTTTTACTACATTTGTAGTAAAAGTTCCTGCCGCATTTGCCGGTTCCGTAGAAAATACAAGTGCCATATCTTTTCGGTTTTCATATTTGATCCCAGCCTCTATTCCGGACGCCTCATATCCTTTTGGTGCATTGACACCACCATCAATTCTCTGCATACGATTAACCTCATTTCTATATTCTAAATTTTAACGTAACGTGCCAAATAAAATACTTCTTATCACGGGAATACCGGCACAAGACGAAGTCCTTCTGCCTCATCCAGTCCAAACAACAGGTTCATATTCTGAACTGCCTGTCCTGCTGCTCCCTTGGTAATATTATCCATGGCACCCATCATGATGACACGACCGGTACGCTCGTCCACTTTCGGGCTGACATCAACAAAGTTACTGCCTTCTACCCAGCGTGTTTCCGGACAGACACCATCATTTAATACACGTACAAAATATTCGTCCTTGTAAGCTTCTTCATATGCTTTACGAACCATTTCTTTTGTCACACCCGGATTTAATTTTGCATAAGCCGTAATGAGGATACCACGGTTCATCGGAATCAAATGTGGGGTAAAATTGATCATTACCGGTTTTCCTGCCGCATAGCCAAGCTGTTCCTCAATCTCCGGTGTATGGCGGTGTGTCGCTACCCCGTATGCCTTAATATTTTCATTCACTTCACAATACAAGTTTGGAATCTTTGCTCCACGACCGGCTCCGCTTGTACCGGATTTGGCATCAATGATCAGCGTATCGGTGTCAATATAGCCATTTTTTACCATCGGATAAATGGAAAGCGTCGAGCAGGTCGGATAACATCCCGGATTTGCGATCAGGCGTGCACCTTTGATCTTCTCCCGGTTCAACTCACAAAGTCCATATACGGCCTCTCCGATAAACTGTTTGCTCTTATGTTCGATACCATACCATTTTTCATATACATCGACATCTTTAATACGGAAATCCGCACTCAGATCAATCACTTTACAATTTGACAAAATCTCTTCATCGAGAACCGAGGCAAGATATCCCTGCGGCGTCGCCGTAAAGATCACGTCTGCCTGCTTACTTAATTCATGAAGATCATCGCCTTTACATACATTTTCAACGATCTGGAACATGTTTCCAAAAACAGCACTGAATTTTTCATCGACATAGCTTCGTGAACCATACCATACAATCTCTGCCTCTTTGTGCTGCAATAACAATCTTACCAATTCCTGGCCCGCATAACCGGTCGAGCCGATAATACCTACTTTAATCATCATTTAGCCTCTTTTCTATTACTTAATGGTAAATACAACTTTCGATTGATTTCCTGCTTTGTCACAGGCAATCACGGTATTTTTACCTTTTTTGCGGATAACAAGTTTTTTTCTGGCTTTTTGTTTTTTGCCATTTACTTTAATATAACGGATTCCATTGGCATCCGATACTTTCAACGTCGCTTTTCCCCGATATACCTTACCGTGTCGTACCCCTTTGAAAACCGGTGCTTTGGCATCAATCGTAAATTTCAATACCGATGCATTTCCATTGGCATCTACTGCCTTTATTGTATATCGTCCACTTTTTGCCAATTTAAACTGTGACACATTGAAACGTTTCCCATTAATTGTCACTTCTTTCACACTCACGTTATCTGTCGCTTTTACTGACACCGCTTTCTTTGTAAGCGCATTATTTTTTACGCCCTGAATCTTCGGTGCTTCTTTGTCGCCGGATATGATCGGCGTATCTCCGCATGTCGCGATCAGTTTGGAATCATCCGGTAAATTATCCAGATTCCACGTTACTTTATTTCCTTCTGCTGCACCATTGGATTCCTTAATAGGCTTTGGCAGAACGATGGAAATATCCATGATGAGTCCCAATGCCTTATAATATTCATTTACGGATTTTCCTTTTAATTGGGAAGACACTTGTGCGACATCAAGCGCCCGCGCATTATTTTGTGTTTTTGATGCCTGCGCCTGCTTTGTTGACATCGAAGTATAATTGTTCGTTCCCGCCTCACCAATAAATGTATCTGCCGTTAATGTCACATTTTTAAATGGTGCATGAAAACTATCTGCTGTATATTTATCCGCTGCCTTGGAATCCTGCTTAAACTTTGCAAGATAAACCGCATCATTTGTCAGAAAATTTTTCAATTCCTCTCTGGACGCAAAGGAAAACGTTTTGGAAAATGCCTGATAGGTCTTTCCATTTATCGTTTTTGTGTCCTGCGCAAAATCTCCGCATGTCAGCACACTGTTTTTTGCATCTTCTTTCATTAATTCAAAAGTACTTTGTTCATAATAATATGTAAGGGTATAACCACATGTACCGTCTTCATTTACCGTCATCTCCATATTAAGTCCCAGGCATCCGGTCAACATAACCATCGCCATAAGACACACTATCACCGCTCTTACTTTCTTCATAAATATGTCCTCCATTTCCTTTTATGCACAATCCAATGAATATTTTGCATAAATATGCATCTTTTATGCAAATGCATATTTATTATACACCTGTGTACTCATTTACGCAAGTACAATTTCACAATTCATCAAAAGAAAACATAAAATCCACATTTCCTCTTGCATAATATTCATTTATGTTGTATATTTATGATAACAGGGTCGAAAAGTCTCAGACCGTCCATGCTTGCATGGGAAGGGCTGTGACCTTGAGACCCGCCGAATATGAGAACGAAGCGCATCGCGCGTAGTTCGAATATTCGCAGGATTGCGACAGTTGCGCCAGCAACGGAGCAAGCCGTTTAACAGGGTCGAAAAGCGTTACTCTCGTGCTCGCACGAAAGAGGATGATACCTTGAAACTCGCCGAATATGAGGATGGAGAGACTTGCTTTGCAAGGATCGGGAATCCGAATATTCGCAGGATTGCGACAGTTGCGCCAGCAACGGAGCAAGCCGTTGGTTTCAAAGTTCCCCGACAACGTCCATGCTTGCATGGGAAGGGCTGCGACCTTGAAACCCTTTCTATATCACATTTACGGAGGTTTAATTATGAAGGAAAAAGTTGTTCTTGCTTATTCCGGCGGTCTGGATACGACAGCGATCATTCCATGGCTGAAGGAAAATTATGATTATGAAGTTATCTGCGTCTGCATCGACTGTGGACAGGGAAGCGAACTTGATGGATTGGACGAGCGTGCAAAAGCATGTGGTGCTTCCAAACTCTACATCGAAGATGTTATCGATGAATTCTGTGACGAATACATCGTTCCTTGTGTTCAGGGTCATGCAATCTATGAAAATAAATATCTGCTTGGTACTTCCATGGCTCGTCCGGTTATCGCCAAACGTCTTGTGGAAATTGCCCGCAAAGAAGGCGCTGTCGCTATCTGCCACGGTGCAACCGGAAAGGGAAATGACCAGATCCGTTTCGAACTCGGTATCAAAGCTCTTGCTCCTGATATCAAGATCATCGCTCCTTGGAGAAACGACAAATGGAATATGGATTCCCGTGAATCCGAGATTGAATACTGCCGCGCACATGGTATCGACCTTCCTTTTGCTGCAGATTCCAGTTACAGCCGTGACCGTAACTTGTGGCACATCAGCCATGAAGGATTGGAATTGGAAGATCCTGCCAACGAACCAAATTACGAACATCTTCTCGTACTCGGTACCACACCGGAAAAAGCTCCGGATGAAGGTGAATATGTCACAATGACATTTGAAAAAGGTGTTCCAAAATCAGTCAATGGAAAAGCCATGAAAGTTTCTGATATCATCCGCGAATTGAACCGTCTCGGCGGCAAACACGGAATTGGTATCATTGATATTGTAGAAAACCGTGTTGTAGGTATGAAATCACGTGGTGTATATGAAACTCCGGGTGGAACCATCCTTTACGAAGCACATCAGCAGCTGGAAGAATTGATCCTCGACCGCGATACTTACGCTGTAAAAGAGGAAATGGGCAACAAACTCGCTCAGATCGTATACGAAGGAAAATGGTTCAGTCCGCTTCGTGAGGCAACTCAGGCATTCATCGAGTCTACCCAGCAGTATGTAACCGGCGAAGTAAAATTCAAACTGTACAAAGGAAACATTATCAAAGCAGGAACAACTTCTCCATATTCCCTGTACAATGAAAGCCTTGCTTCCTTTACAACCGGTGACCTTTATGACCACCACGACGCTGACGGATTCATCACATTGTTTGGTCTGTCAACCAAAGTCCGCGCAATGAAAATGCAGGAAGTAAATAAGAACGGTAAGTAATTAGAAAATTAGAACATAAAAGAACCAGCAAAAAGATTTTTGTCTTCCTGTTGGTTCTTTTTTAATTATATGTTTTACAAGCCAATTTCTTTTTCAAAATATTGTAATGTTGAATACTTGACAAGTTGCTGATTTCTTTGATTTTCCAAATCTAATTTAGCTTTTTTGTAATTTTCTATGTATTTTGCCATCTTTACTTTAATTTTATAATCTTTACCTCTAAGTGCATCAAATTCATTTTGCCGAATATAAGGCTCGATATTAGCATCTATGTATTTCTCATCTTTTATCACAACTGCTTTAGAAAAATCCACCCCACAATGATTCGCTTTATCTGTCCAAAACACATGTGGATGATGAATACCCGATCGCAGCGGAGCAGCATACTGAACTCCATCAATTTCAATATACATCTGAATATAAGGACGATTATGTTTTTGTTCCATTTCAGGATATTGTTTTGATGGATAATCATTATAGAATTCATCAGATAAAAAAATAAACCTTCTTTTGCTCGCCATACCTTTTCTCCTAAACATAAAACAACTCCTATTTCTAGGAGTTGTCTTCTCAGTGAACGTTTCTTTTCTTTTACTTGGTCGCGTTCTACGACCAAATCTTCCACATGAACTTTCTTTACACTCACGTTCTATGAGTACTATCTATTAATAATATAGTACAAAATTATAATTTTGTCAATCATAAATCTTTTTACCACCCACTATTTCACTTTCTTCTTTACCCATTTTGCCACACCGGCCGTCGAATAATCCGTAAGATTCGCTCCGCTTTGCACTTTTGCGCCCTTCGCTGAGGCTCTTATCCCTTTCATGCTTCCAGAGATCCCACTGCCGCCACTGGTACAAAATGGCACGATTTTTTCCCTTTCAGGTTATATTTTTCCAAGAAAGTACGAATAATCATAGGCTCTTTTCCCCACCAGATCGGATATCCGACAAAGATCACATCATAACTGCAGATATTTTTCACCGTGCCTTTTACTTTCGGGCAGACACTTTCATCATGTTGCTCTTTATTAGCTCTGCAATCATCGTTGTCGTAGTTCAAATCTGCCTCTGTATACGGATCTTCGGCTTTGATCTCATAAAGTTTTCCCTTCGCCGCTTTCTTAATCTTTAGTGCTGCACTTTTTGTCGTTCCGGTCGCAGAAAAATAAGCCACCAAAACCTTCTTCTGTTTCGCCTGTACATTGCTGTTTGCCATTGGAAATACCATGCCGGCAAGCAAGGCAGCTACCAATACAACATTCATCCATAGGATACTTTTTTGTTCATTTTGTCCACGCTCCAATCTTAAAATATAATCTGTATTCATCAAGCTTCTCATTTGTCTTTTAAATTTACTCTTTCTTTAATAATCGCAATTACTCCGATTCCTAACCAACATGCACTACTCAATATTTTGTACTGCTCAAAAAAATGATTTATTACTATACCACTAACGCACAAAACAAACAAAGCAATGTTGCATATTGTCTTTAACTTCATTCTGAAATCACCTCACAAACTTTCACAATCTATATTCTTAAATGAATCTCTCACCCTCTGCTTTGTCTACATCAAAACCTTCCACCTGACGAAAATTAGTACAATTTCTGGAAGCATTGTACATTTTGATTTCATATGGTTCTATTCCCTATCTGAAACTGTAGACCTGCACTGCTATGCTAACTGCCTCAATTGCAAGCCCTAAGATTAAAAGAATACTTCCATATATTTTTTTGTTTTTCTTCTTAATCAGCACTGCCCCAATAATCGAAATAAAAATTGGCACTATATACCGCAAACAGAATAGAAAAACCATCATAACCAGCATTAAAAATGTAAAAAGCATTTCTTCCATTATCTTATCTCACCTCTCTCTTGTCTAGATCACATTCCAAATCGCATTATATACACTCACTCTTTTCCCTTTTCAGCTAACATTTTCCCTTTATATCTATAATGTATCTCCTTCAATGCCCGCGAGGTATTGAAATGTTCCTCCGCCTGTAATTCTCCACCCCCACACAAAGTCCCCGGCACACCGGCAGTCCTTACGGTAACTGCCATGCCGGTGGCTTTTTTCACATCAATAACGCCAAATTTTTCTACTTCTTATACGCCGGTGACTGGATAATAAACTTCACTTCACTGCCCACACCCTGCTGTTTCTCAGAGAATGAAGTATAATCCTTCGACAATTCACCGAGTGCCTGCAAACGGTCTTTTAATGAGACAAAATCGTCTTCATAGGTATCTTTGATCTTCTGAATTCCTTTTTCATCAAATTTCTTCACACCGCTCGCAAGAGAGCCGGTGCCTTTCTCCAAAGCAGTAAATCCTTTCTGAAAAGCACCGGCAGCCTGATTCATCCGGGCGCTTCCTTTGGCAAGTGCCTTCGTACCGTCTGCCAGACCTTTTCCCCCTTTCACAAAACTCTTCGATACCTTTTTAATCTTCTTCGAAGCACTCAAAAGTTTCTTACTGTTTTGCGAAAGTTTTCCGCTTCCTTCATTCAATGTTTTCGCACTTGTCACAAGACTCGTGAGGCCCTTGCTTATCTCACTGTCAGCACTCGTAAGTGTAGAGGAACTCTCCGATAGTTTCTGCACGCCGCCGGTATACTGAGTTACACCATTGCTAACCTGGTCAGCCCCTTTCTTCCACGCGCCATCGCTCTTTGTCGCATCTTTCATGGCGGCGACGCTTTTCTCCTGCTCTGCTGCCACCTTTTCGAGTTCTGCGGCAGAAGTAAGCAGCGCCTGTTTCTGTGCTTCCTCGGCACAAGAATCTGCCTGTGCTTTCAGATCCGCTATAATCTTGTCATATTTATCATAACTTTTTTCCAGCGTCTCCAGATTTGTATTCATCGCCGTGATCTGTGCCGCTACACCTTTCGCACCATCTACCAGCGCATTTACCGTTTCTTTATCCGCTAATTTATCCACTGCGGAAGTATAACTCGATAAGCCGGTTGAGAACTTTTTGTATGTCTCCGGCAAGTCTTTGACGCCGGTATAAAAAGCACTAATCCCCGCGGAAACCTTATCGCTTCCCTGCACATAAGCCGTAACTCCATCCGCAAGTCCATTTACGCCCTGCGTATATTGTTTTATGCCTTTATACAATGTATTACTTCCTTTATTCAGCGTCTTCGTTCCTTTGTTCATCTTCGCAATGGCTTTGGCAAACGTTTCGAATTTATCGCCAAACTTCGTTACAGCTTGGTCTACTTTCTTCGTTCCTTTTACCAGTTTTCCGGAAGCATCACAAAGATCCTCGATGCCGTCTTCCAAATCCTGTAAATTCTCATTATCCTCCAGATCAAGTTCCGAGAGAATGTCTGCGCTGGCGACTGTCACTGCCTGATCCATCTCAAACTCTTTGACATCCGCTGTAATTTCAAATTCTGACTTTAACTTGTCCTTGATATCGCCATCTTCCAGATTAAGACTCTCTGCCATGCCCGGGAAGCCGATTCCAAGGACAATCTGATTGTCGCCCTGTTCCATTACCTTGGCATCTTTCGCTTCTACATTCGTAAATTTATCCGACGGAAGAACCATCATAGTCGCCATTATAAACGGCGTATACAACGTCTCTGATTTGCCGTTGATGCTCTTTTTCCGGGTGGAACGGTTTGTGTATTTTACACGGATCGTAAGTTTTCCGCTTTTGCCGACCAGATCCTTGCCGGCAATTTCTTTTCCATCCAAAAGATAGGTAATCGTTACGTCCACCGGAAGCTTTGTATCCTTGTCTGCTTTTTGCTCTTTTGTCACATTTTCCTTTCCTTCCTGCTTCAAAAGATCAGATACCGTCACTTCTTTCACACTTCCATCTTCTGCCAGTTCCACGTATACCGTTTCTTCCTGCGAAATCGGCTTTGCCTCCGCATATCCGATATTTCCTACCAGCAAACTTGTCACAAGCACTCCGGAGAGAACCGCTTTTCCTACATATTTCCATTTTCTGTTTCGATTCATTGCTTCTGCCCCTTTCTATTCAACATTCTTCAATGCTTCATCCATCGGAATCTTCTTGATTTTTCGGAATTGCACGAGTGCTACCAGCGCATACGCACCAAGTACCATAAATACCATGATCGGATAAACCTGCGGTGAGTAATAAATACTGATCCATCCATTGTAATTGATCATAAGTGCCTGATAGATCTCCAGCATCGTAACCGAGGATAAAAACAAACTGATAATGATCGAGAACAGCACAAACCATGTCGTCGTGATCAGGTAAAGCCGCCCGATCTCTCCATTTTCATAGCCTAAGATCTTAACCATCGAGATTGCCGTCGTATTTCGCTCCAATATAAGTTTCGTAAGAAGGTAAATGATCAGTACCGCAAGTGCAACGGCAAACCATTTAATCATCTCAAACATACCTCCCATCGACACATTCAGCTGACGGGAAAGTTTTGTCATATCATCTTCTGTAATACAGGAACTAATGTACTTTTCATCAATATCGGTTAATTTTTCTTTGGAAAAATATCCGGTGAAATATTCCGGTTTTCCGGGAGTGGAAAGCCGCTTCAAAAGCAATGCCGGATCACGAAATCCCTGGTCAAACAAATCGACTTTCATTTCAAATGTTTCATTAAACTGATCGATTGGCATAAATACGGCAATACCGGCAGCGTAAGGGATGACCTTTGCAATCTTTACACGATATTGTTTTCCTTCGTATTTTTCTTTCAAAGTGATCGTATCGCCGACCTGCACACCATACTTTTCGTTAAATGAATCCGATACAGCGACTCCCTCTTTCGGAAGTTCCTGTGTAAAATATTTACTATTTTCTACCAGTCCATAAATACTGATATCTTCATTACGGGTTTTCCCCTCGTAATTCAATGAGATCATCGAATATTTTTCCGCATCCGGATTTGTCGTATCCACCTGCGTCTTCAATACATACTGGTACGGCGCGATCATCGCATCCAGCACCTTATCCTGGTATTTTGCCAAAAGCGGCTGCATCATCATACCAAACAAAAGCAATACCGACGCAAAAAATATTCCGATAAACATCATCAGATAACTCGATAAATTCTGCAATACAATACGGATTCGAAATCTTGTGAAAAATTTAAAATGTGGCAGACGAAGTGCCTTCTTTTTCTTTTTCGTTGAAAGATCTCTTCGTATAAATTTAAGCGGTGACAAACGCAGTTTCTTAATCAGTGTAACCGCATTCACTACAAGCATTAATACGATAGGAATCACCGTCGTCATCACAAAAGCTTCTGCATTCCAGACGGTTACATACGTCGGCAGGCTGTAACTTCCATAATACAGATCTGCCACCATATCTTTAAATACAGTGTATCCAAGTACATTTCCCAGTAAGGAGGAAATTAGCGTGACCATAATCGGCACCGCAAGGTAATGTCTTAAAACTTCTCCTCTCGTATACCCCGAAGCACGAAGGGTACCGATCACGGACGATTCTCTTATAATCGTATGTTTGATCGTAATCGAAAAGATAAACGCAATGATTGCGATCAGAATATACAAAAGTCCGATCATCATCGCACGGTCACCACCCATGTCTTCCCCCGTAAAATGAATTGCCTGGTTTGCATATTCCGGAATAAAATTCTTAATTGTCAGATTTTTATTATAGGCCTTTTTAGCAATTGCCGTCATAAAATCTTCTGCTTTATCATTCTTTTCTTTCTCTGTCTGCGGTTTATCCGCATAAACCCAGTCGTATTGAAAATGTTCTTTGTCCTCCGAAAGAGTTTCATACCCTTCTTTTGACATAACAGCCACACCAAACTTAACGGCATCAAACATGAAATCATTATTGTCTGAGTATAATGCACTATAGTCAGACAAAGCCACCAGACCACAGATATCATATTCTTTTCCGTCTAACGTGATCTTATCGCCAATTTTCCAGTTATTATTATCTGCATGCATACGGTCAATCGCTACCTGATTTTTCTTCTTTGGCATCGTTCCTTCCATCAAACAGATTTTATTCACCTCTTCACGTGTCTTAAAAACACGCATCGTTCCCTGAGAATTATCTTTTTTCAAAACCGAGGCTGCTTCTTTGTAAAAATCCTTATAAAAAGTTACATTCTCCTCTTTTTCCACCTCGTCCATCATTGTGTCGTCTGCCTCTTCTTCAAACTCCACATGTCCGTCTTCGATGTTATATTTTTCAAAACTTTCATCATATGCGATGATCATACTGTTTCCTGCTACAAGAAATCCGGAAATAAATCCGATCGTTAATGTCATAAACAAAAATATGACAATATACTTTGGAAATTCTCCGATCAATTCTCTCGGCAGGCGTTTTATCAATGGATTTTTCATTTACCCGCCCTCCTACCAGTCAAGATCTACTGCGGAAATCTTCTTCTCATTACAGTAATTCTTCCGTATCTGTCCGTCGCGCAGCTGAACGACACGATCCGCCATATATTTGATCGCATCGTTATGAGTTACCATTATGACCGTATTCCCGTATTTGTGATTGACTTCTTCGATCAGATTCAAAATATCTTTGGACGTATTATAATCCAATGCTCCGGTCGGCTCATCACACAAAAGAATATCCGGATTTTTTACAATCGCACGTCCGATCGCGGTACGCTGCTGCTGTCCACCGGAAAGCTGATTTGGCAGTTTATGACGATGTTCATACAACCCAAGTGTCTTTAACAGATCGTCAATCTCCAAGGGTTTTTCACTTAAATATGCTCCTACCTCAATATTCTCTTTTACATTGAGATTTGGGATCAGATTGTACATCTGAAATATGTAACCAAGATGTCTTCTGCGGTATCGGGTCAATGCCTTTTCCGTCATATCTTTCATCTTCTCTCCTTCGATGGCTACGTAACCATCATCCGGTGAATCAATGCCTCCAATAATATTAAGAAGCGTAGATTTTCCGGAGCCGGAAGGACCAAGAAGAACACAAATCTCTCCCTTATTGGCTGTAAACTCAATCCCTTTTAATACCTCTGTCCGGTTGTTTCCGCTTCCAAAACTCTTTTTTAGATCATGAATCTCTAAAAACATCTCTAAATCCTCCTAAAATGTATGCGTAAACGTTTAAGTTAGTTCTCACTAACTAGTAATATCATACCTCTTTTTGTCAAAAAAAGATAGACTTCTTATTGATAATATTTCTCAACAAGAAGTCTATTCGTTATTATTTCTTTTCTTCTACGAGATTGTTCAGCCAGATTCCTTTTACCAGTAAGAGGTAGCCAAGCATGGATTTTAACACATCCACTCCGCTCACGATCAGATACAGCGGAAAGATCGGGATCGAGGTGAATCTTGAAAGACAGTATGCCAACGGAATTGTAATACACCAGATAAAACAACTGTCAAACAAAAACGTAATGATCGTTTTTCCTCCGGAACGGATTGTAAAATATGTCGCGTGCAAAAAAGCATTGACCGGCATATACAGCGCAAGGATTCGGATAAATCCGGTTGCCAGATGCCGTATCTCCTCTGTCGTCTCATAGATTCTTGGGAAAAACGGCGAGGTTCCTGCCAAAGCAAGAGCAATTATGAGACACAGTGTCGTCGAACAGAAAATAATCCGGTAAGCGGTATATCTTGCTTCTTTCATCTTGCCGGCTCCCAGTAACTGACCGACTAAAATCGCAACACTGTTTCCAATTGATAAAAATACGACATTGAACATATTGTTCAGCGTATTTGATATGTTCATTCCTGCCACGACATCCAGACCGCGGACGGAGTAACATTGCATAAGCATCGCCATACCGGACGCCCACAAGCCTTCATTGACCAAGAGCGGCGTTCCCTTGATGGCAATTTCTTTTGCCAGACCTGCCGGTATTTTCATTGAGCGGTACAGTCCTTTGACATAAGGATTTCTGTCCTTCTTCGTATGCACCCAGCCTACGACGATAACCATCTCCACAATTCTCGCCGCCACGGTTCCGATGGCTGCTCCTCTGGCTCCCAGAACCGGCATTCCGAATTTTCCGAAGATCAACACGTAATTGATGCAAAAGTTCACGACGACAGAAAGGATTCCGGCTTTCATCGGAAGCATCGTCTCTCCCGTTTCCTTTAATGTCCCGGCATACGCCTGAACGACTGCAAACGGGATAAAACTGATCATCACAATGTGCAGATAATCCAAACCATGCTGCAGCGTAAGCGCGGCATTAGTCGTTCCATTTTCCGTATGAAGATACAATTGGATCAACTGCTCTCCCATACTTCCCATCAATATCAGACCGATCAGGGTAAGTGCTCCGCACAAAAGCAGTTTAAACCGCATTGTGTAACGGATTCCCTCTTCGTTTCTCTGCCCGAAAAACTGTGCCGTATAAATCCCCGGACCGGATACGGCTCCGAAAATAAACAAATTGTAGACAAAAACCAACTGATTTGCGATCGCTACGCCGGTCATCTGCTCGGTTCCCATCTGCCCTACCATCACATTGTCAAGCATACTGGCAAAATTTGTAATTGCCATCTGTATCATCATTGGCACCGCTATCGCAAATAATCTACGGTAAAACCTACGGTCACCGATTAATTTTTCTCTCATTCTTCTATTCCTCTTTTTTCATAATTATTTTGCCGTCCGAAAGTCCACTCCTTCCGACGTCCATATTTCGTTATTCTGATCCACCAGAATCAATGACAGATCATTTTCTTTTGCATAGGCAATCGCCTTTTCTTTACCCATCACAAATAGCGAGGTAGCAAGTGCATCCCCCTGTTCTCCACGGTCACAGATCACCGTGACACTCAAAAGATCACTTTCTGCCGGTGCCCCGGTTCGCGGATCCATGATATGATGGTACCGCTTTCCATTCTCTTCAAAATACCGCTGGTAGGATCCCGACGTGATCACTGCCTTTTCGTCCACTTCCAGCGTTCCCAGCACACTCTGTCCATCTGACGGATCGGTAATTCCGATCGTAAACCGGCTTCCATCTTCTTTTTTCCCAAATGTCTGCACATTTCCACCCAGAGACACAACACCGGCGACGGCTCCTTCTTTTTGAAACAATTCTACCAGTTTTTGGGAAAGATATCCTTTGGCAATCCCACCAAGGTCAATCTCCATTCCCTTTTTCAAGGTAACCGTATTGTCGTCTCCGAGCGTGATCCCGGAAGCATCCACATAAGAAAGCAGTTTCTTGCGCCCACTTTCATCCGGGATTTTATAATCCTGCGTCGTAAATCCCCACGCGCGGACGATCGGATAAATGGAAATATCAAATAAACCGTCTGTTTTCTCGGTCATTTCTTTGCTGATACGGATCAGATCATACGTCTCATCCGATACTTTTACCGGTTTTCCCTCTGCCCGGTTGCATTTACTGATATCACTGTCCTCGATATTGACAGAAAAATGCTGTTCATACTGTGTGATCAGCTTTCTGCCGGCACTTAACACCTTTTCCGTGTCTTTCGCATACACCGTCAGATCCATCACCGTATCCATGGCAAAGATCTCATCTTTTCCCACCGAAACCTCGTCCTTTGGCTGCTCTGCCGTCCGTTTTTGAATGGCATCTGCCACCCCGACCGCTGCGACAGCACACAGTACGACGACCGCAAGAATCCATATTTTCTTATGCTTATTCTGGTTTTTCACAGTTATTTCTTCCTTCCTTTTCTGCCTGCTGCCTTGAAAAGACGCAGCCGCAGTAATTTTGACGGTAAAGATTGTATTCTCTTGACAATTCTATGCTTCGTTTATACCCATTCTTTTTCTTAAAATCGGATGGAAGATAAGAAATGTTGTACTCCTTCGCCAGTTTCTCTCCGATTTCCATCAGTTTTCCTGCATTTTTATGGGGACTAATTGACAATGTCGTGCAGAAATAATCCGCTCCATAGCGGACTGCCTCTTTTGCTGTCTCACGAAGCCGCAGTTCATAACACAAAAAACATCGTTTCCCGCATTCCGGCTCATTCTCATAGCCTTTTGCCATGTCAAAAAAAGTATCGCTGTCATAATCAGCTTCTACGATATCTATCTTTCCGGGATACTCTTTCTCTGAGATGAGACGAATCAATTCCTGTTTTCTCTTCTCATACTCGTCCTTTTCCGTTATATTCGGATTATAAAAAAACAGCACCAGATGAAAATGCGCCGAAAGGTACTCCGTCACATAACTGCTGCATGGGGCACAGCAGCAATGCAGAAAAAGCGTCTTTTTCTGCTCGTTGTCAATTTCTACCAATAATTGATCCAGTTCTTTTTGATAATTTCTCTGATTCACGTTTGTTCTCCTATCTATCCTTCCTGCAGGCCGATGACTGCACAAAGATTTCCTCGCTTTCCCCCGGTAAAACGATGTGAAAACAGCAGATCCGGATGGCAGTTCGTGCACAGTCCACTCACCTGTATATGCTCTTCCAGACAACCGGCACGAAGCAGAATCTGCCGGTTTGCCTCCCACAGATCAAGCATCGCATGCCCGTTTCCCTTGTCCTCGTAAAATCCTGTCATCCACGGAAATGCTTTGTGAAACTCTGCGATCACATCATCACTCACTTCATAACAGTTCCGGCAGATGGATGGTCCGATCACAGCAAGGATATCCTCCGGTCTGGAACCAAATTCTTCATGCATCCGTTCTACCATCTTCTGCCCCATCGCGCCGACGGTTCCCCGCCATCCGGAATGGGCATTTCCTACCGCTTTCTTTACCGGATCGTAAAAGATAAGAGGCACGCAGTCCGCAAAAAATGTCATCAACATTACCCCCGGCTCATCGGTTACCAGTCCGTCAATTTCTCGGATTCTCCGATTCGGATAGCGGTAAACATCACCGGTATCTTCTTTCCCGACACGCAGAATATCGGTTTTATGCACCTGCTGGGTTAATACCAGATCTTCTGTCCGGTATCCGACCGCGGCCGCCAGACGTTCGTGGTTTTCTTTTACATTGGCTTCATTATCTCCGCGTGTAAAACTGATATTCATAGAACTCCATTCTCCCTTGCTCACGCCGCCAAGACGCGTCGAAAAACCATGAATCACGGGTTGATTTTTAAATAATTCAAATTGAAGAAAGGGCACTCCCTTTTTTTCTACTACATTAAGTCCCTTTATGAATTCTAACATATATTTATTTTCTCCTGTTTTCAAATTCCTGTTGCATAACTTAAATCAAATCTAGTATACTACAATTATATAAAAAAAGACAGAGTAAATTTGAAAGGAGTTTTATCATGCCTTCATTTTATGCACATAATCGTTTTGGAAAAGAGGTTTGCAAAGAACTTCCAAAAGAAATACGTCAGATTATACAGGAATACCCTTCTGCCTATAAAGCAGGATTGCAGGGACCGGACTTTCTGTTTTTCTACCGTCCGTTTCTTCCCTGCCACATCAATACCTTGGGACATGCCCAGCATAAACAGCCCTTTCTTCCCTTTTTGGAAACCGTTCGGTCTTCCATCCGGAAAAAAGGACGCCATTGTCCGGAGTATGCCTATCTCCTTGGATTTATCTGTCATTTTATGCTTGACAGCGAAGCACATACGTACGTCAATGAAAAGGCAAAAGAAAAGGGATTTAACCACCTTGTCATGGAAATGGAATTTGACCGCTATCTGATGAAAAAAGATGGCATCCAGCCATTTTTATACCCTCTCTGGCGCCACATCCGCTGGGATAATCAGACGCTTCAGGCTGTCTATGGAGTTTACCGCCATTTTGACCTGACACCACGCGACGTCAAAAAATCGTTACAGTCTATGGCGTTTTACAAATGGCTCGTAACGACCGGCAAAACCTTGCGCCGTCTCATCCTGCGTTCCCTTATGTTTCTCTCCCTGCACTACCACAAACTCGAAGGACATATGATGGATCTCATTCCAAAAGCCTCTGCCAGGGAGACAAATCCGGTTCTTTCCAAAATTTACCAAAGCACACTTGCTCCCTGCAGAGACATTATCATTGATTTTGACAAAACATTTCTGAACGGAAAACCATTGAATCCCCGTTTTCAAACAACCTTTCAAAAACGGGAGTGACTGGCTTTATCTGCAATGGTCTTAATCCTCACTACCATCTCTTCAATGAATTCTTTATATGATTTTTCAGCACATATTGTCTGCGTATGCGCTCTTCCGGCTGCGTGTCAACGAAATACAAAAATACTATAAACACCCATTCCAGCGGTTTCATCAGAAAATATACCACATCTGCCCGCAGTGGCGTTGTAATATGTCTGGAAACCGGATATCCATACCTGTCATAAAAGTTTCTTATCGCCTTGTGAATTTTAGGAAATTTTTCCTGTATCCATTCTTCAAACGCATTGGCTATACACAATTGGCGGTTTACCACGATCGTCTGTCCTCTTCTCGTCCCATACCGGAGCGGCTTCACGATCTTTTTATGACCGCCTGCTGCCACCGTACACAGATAATGCCCGCTCGACTCCATTGGAGGAGGCGGTATCTGCTGTGAAAATGTCCAGTCGGCTGTATCCGTAAAGGCTTTGACCGGCGCATCTGCCCCTTGCCCAGCCAGAATAAACAAGATTTCAAATACAGCAATGATAAAAAAGAAGCAGGCAAATACAAGCACAGGATACCGTTCAAAACATCTTATCCTGCAATACAGCCATGCCATCTTTGTACTCTCCGCATTTTTTCGTCTCGACTGATAAAGTTTTATCTGCTCCCTCATATGATTTTTCACTGCCGAAACAGAAAGCACAAAAAGGTTGAATTGATACAGATATAAAAACATATTGACAAATCCATCACTGTGACTCTTCATCTGGTTTCCGATCTGAATCGCAAAAACAATAGAAATAACATTAAATATCACTACAAAAGCAATTAAAAACGCGGCAAAAAGCGGTGGCTGCCGGTCTGCCTGCACACTATACAAAATAAGCAGTGCAATAAGTCCCAGTACAACCGGAATCACTACCGTCCAGCCATATTGCGACGAGATACTATAATGTGTTTCATAGATATAAACGGCTTCCTTCCAGTCCCCCGACGGCTGAAAACCGGCTTCGTATAAAAAGTAATACAAAAAGCCTCCGATCCAGATTGTCAGCCACGCAATAATTCTTTTATATTTTGGCTTTTTTGCAAAGAAATTGTAAATGTTCCAGATGGTAAGCACTCCCGGAACTACTCCTATAACAATCCAAAAAAGGATTAGATACATCGTTTCTTGTATACTTTCGTACAATAAAATCCCCTCTTTCTCTATCCGATTCATAATGTCCCCTTACTTACTAAGTATATCGCAACAGCCTCACGACAACAACTGTTGTTTCCGGCTGATAATTGCCTCATAAAATTCCGGATATTTCTTTTTCAGATTGATCGGACGTCCGTCCGGGTCCACAAAGCAGTGTTCGGAATGTGCCACGCACACACAGGTGCCATCTGCTTTTTCCATCTCATACAAAAGTTTTAACCGTACTCCTTTACACTCTTCCACCGAGACAACGATCCGTATTTCATCGGCAAATGTGGTCGTATTTTTATACTTACAGCTGACTTCTGTAACCGGTGAGATCACACCGATCTCTTCCAGTTTGTCATAATCCCAGCCAATCTGCTTCAGGAAATCCACCCGTGCTTCTTCCATCCAGCGGATGTAATTGGAATGATGGGTAATTCCCATTTTGTCTGTTTCATAATATTGAACCGTGTGGTTGTAACCCTTATGTAAATCCATTTTATGCCTCCAAATAATTTATTACATCCAAGAGTGTAGCAAGCACCACTTCTGAACGTTCCCGCATTTCCTCATTGGCCGGAAGAAGATCCGGAACCATGATGGTACGAAGCCCGCCACTTTGCGACGCGCGGATGCCATTGTAAGAATCCTCGATGCCAAAAGCACGCTCCGGCTTTACTCCCAGTTCATCACAGGCTTTCAGAAAAATATCCGGCGCCGGTTTGCTTCGCTCTACCATATCACCACAGATCACAACATCAAAATAGGGAAGGATCTTTGCATCTCTTAACTGGCTCATCACCGTCTCTTTTCTTGTAGAGGATGCCAATGCAATTTTCTTTCCTTTGTCCTTTAAATATGTGAGAAGCTCTACTACTCCCAGTTTCATCGGAAGTCTTCCACCGTCGTATTTTTCGTGATACATTGCCGATGCCTCTTTGGCATACGTATCATAAGGGAAATCTTCCCCATATGTCTCCTGCATGATTTCTTTCGTCCGCACTTTCGTTGTGCCGGTGCACGCAAGAAGAGCCTCTTCAATATTTTCAATGTTATATTTTTCCGCAAGTTCCAGCCAGCAGTCGATCGTCACCCGCTCTGAATCAAAGATCACACCATCCATGTCAAAAACTACCGCATCATACGAAAAATCAAACATCGTTACGCTGCAGTTCTTTACGCCATAGGCCGCATATTCTTCATTTGTCATATCTCCAAAATACGAACGGATCACACGCGATATGCCATTGTGCGCCACCAGAATATAATTTTTATCTGTTGCCTTTAATTCATCGAGCAGATTGTAAATGCGCTGCGCCAGTTGAAACATCGATTCGCCTTTTCCGTAGCGCGTTAAGAATTCTTTTTTCGCCTCATGAAACTCTTTGGAATTTCGCGGAGAAGCCCCTTCCCACACACCAAAGTTCTGCTCTACTAACCTCGGTTCAACCTGTAATGGGATTCCGGTCATTTCTGCGATATGCTGTGCCGTCTGTTTTGCGCGCAAAAGAGGCGAACACAGGATAAGATCCGCAGAAATCCCACTCTCCACAATATTTTTTCCGGTTTCCTCCGCCTGCTTATGTCCTTTTTCCGTCAACGGCACATCGGTCTGACCGCAGATCTGGTCGGTAACATTCCACTCACTCTCTCCATGACGAACAAAATATATTTTTCCCATAACGTTTCCTTTCTTTTTATAACACCGCAAGGATCATTGTGCCTGCCACGATACACAACAGTCCGAGAACTGCCTTTTTCGTAAGTTTCTCGTGAAATACGATCCACGAGAAGGCAATCGTTACCAATATGCTCAATTTATCAATCGGCACGACCACACTCGCGGGTCCTTCCTGTAATGCCCGGTAATAGCACATCCACGAAGCGCCAGTAGCAAGCCCTGACAACAGTATAAACAGCAGTTCTTTTCTTTCTATTTGTTTTACTGATTTTCGTTTTCCGGTCGCAACTACCATCATCCATGCCATCAAAAGTACCACGGTTGTACGGATCGCCGTTCCCAGATTGGAATCTATATTTTCAATTCCTATTTTCCCGAGAATTGCCGTAAGACTTGCAAATACCGCCGATAGAACCGCATAAATAAGCCAGTCTTTTTTCTCTGTTTTCACTTCCGTCATTTCCTTTTTCGTGATCATGAGCATGGTTCCCAGACCGATCAAAACAATGGATATCACTTTGCCTGCCGTCATTCCCTCATGCAGAAAGATGAGTGCCAGTAAAATAGTCAGCACCGTACTCGATTTATCAATCGGCACCACTTTATTGACATTTCCCTTTTGCAATGCGTGAAAATAACACAGCCAGGAAGCCCCGGTAGCAAGTCCCGATAACACCAGAAACAGAAACGTCTCACCGTTGATCTGCATAATCTGTCCTCCGGTTCCGGTAATCAACACCATCAGCCAGGAAAAGACAAGTACCACGATCGTCCGGATCGCTGTCCCGACATCCGAATCCGTTTTCTTAATTCCACACTTTGCTAAAATTGCCGTTATTCCGGCAAAAAACGACGAACCAATGGCATATAACATCCACATTTTCAGCACCTCGCTTTTTTATTATGTGCTCATTATATCATCCAAACAGGAATGATATAATTCTCTCTATCAATAGCCGACAATTCGGGTTTCATGCAAACAACAGCTCCTTTTGACCGTTTTGCCGATGATTTATCAAGTAATTTAAACACTTTGATAAGTTCTGATCCCGGATTGGCTGATTTCTTAATCTCAATGGGATTGAGCACGCCATCATGTTCCAAAATAATATCAATTTCTCTTGCGTCCTTATCTCGGTAATAATACATATACGGGTCTTTTCCACAATTAAGATAGGTTTTTCTAATTTCTGCAACCACATAATTTTCAAGGATTGCCCCATTCATTGCTCCGCTTTGTAACGTCTCCGCGCTGCTCCATTTTGTCAGATAACACACCAGCCCTGTATCATAAAAATACAATTTAGGAGTTTTTACCAGTCGTTTCAACATATTATTTGAATACGGATGCAAATAAAAAATAAGTCCCAATGTTTCCAATACACCCAGCCAGCTCTTCGCCTGTTTCTGATTGATATCTGCATCTCTGGCAATTTCCGCAATATTCAGGATCTGCCCGCATCTTGCAGCAACCGCTGTAATAAAATGCAGAAATTTAAGAGAATCTATTGCATCTGACAATTCTCTTACATCTCGTTCAATATATGTTGTCAGGTAACTGCTGTAAAAGATCTGGCTGTTACTGTTTTTTTCACTGACGATAGCCGGCATAGAACCTCGAAAGATCCGGTCAAATATTACACCGGTATCCGCCTTTGTTCGTTCTTTCCGTCTTGCAGACAGTTCCTCTATATCTAAAGTAAATGGCTGCATCTCTCCACCACAGATTTCTGCCTGAGACAACGAGGTAAGTGATAATACGGCACCCCTGCCTGCCAAGGATTCCTGGATCCCACTCATTAGTTTAAACACCTGTGAACCGGCAAGCCAAAAATCCCCCGCATTATGATATTTATCAACATGTATTTTTATATAAGCAAATAATTCCGGAGCATACTGAACCTCGTCGATCAATATCGGCGGTTTATGCAGCTGTAAAAACATTTCCGGATCCGTCTTTGCCAGATTTCTCTCATTCAGGTCATCTAACGATACGTAATTTCTGTCTGTGCCTTCCATCAGTTTTTGCAGCATCGTAGTTTTTCCTACCTGCCTTGGGCCTGTCACCAGCACAACCGGATATTCCTTGGTAACTTCTAAAACAACTTTTTCCAGATTTCTTGCTATATATCTCACACTGATCACCTCGGCTATTTTTTACTTCAATTACATTTTAGCCGATTTTTCTCAAAAAATCAACCCCTGTACATCTTCCTGTTATTATTTTTTCAAAAATTTTTTATAGGTGAAATCAATGGCAAAGGCCCCAAGAGGAGCTGTAAGCACGATAGCAAGAACCGAGACCTCCAGCACGGTTTCTCCACACGCAAATCCGAGCGCGAGCGGGATTCCACCGATTGCCGCCTGAACCGTCGCTTTGGGCGTATATGCCAGCATGGTAAACAGCCTTTCTTTTCCCTTGATCTCTGTCCCAAGCAGGCACACCAATACTCCGAACATCCGAAATACCAAAGCACCGGCGATAACAATAAGCACTTTTATTCCTACCTTACCAACATATCCAATATTTACCGTCGCGCCTACTAATACAAATAAGAACACCTCTGCTGCCACCCATAATTTCCCATATTTTGCAGAAAGCCTATTTGCCACAACTTCTCTTTTCTTCTGTAGTCCGATCCCGATAAACATAACTGCGATCAGAGCAGAAAATGTGATCGGTGTCGCAAGATGATCTTCCAGCACCACAAGCAGAAAGGATATACTGAGAATAATAAGCACTTTCGAAGTATCCCGCATATGGATCTTCTGAAAAATATAAGCCAGCAGCACACCGATTCCAAGCCCAATTGCAATTCCTAAAAGGATCGACACCGGGATATTGATAAAGCGGATGGCAGAAGCACCTGTCCCCTGCATCATTCCGGTAAATGTCGAAAATAATACAATGACATAGACATCATCGACCGAAGCCCCTGCCAAGATCAGCTGCGGGATCCCTTCTTTCACACCATAGCCTTCATCCATCAGTTTTACCATTCTCGGCACGACGACCGCCGGGGAAACCGCTGCAAGAACAGCCCCCATAACTGCTGCCTCCAATATCGATAAGCCCATCAGTTTCGGAGCCAGCAGTAACATTCCAAGCAGTTCAAAACTCGCCGGCACAAAACACATAAGAACCGCCGGTCTTCCTATCTTTTTCAGACCTGACAGATCAAGCCCAAGTCCTGCTCTTGTCAATATGATGATCAGTGCTATCTTTCGAAGTTCCGCCGAAATCCCAAGGATACTTGGATCAAGCAGATCCAACACATATGGTCCGAGAACTATTCCCGTCGCCAGCATCCCTAACAATCCGGGAAGTTTCATTTTCTGACAGAGCCATCCCATCGACATTCCCACCAACAGAATCAACGCAATACTTAATAACATATCATTTCCTCCTTTAACCGCAGAAAAAGCTGACACCTTCTGCGGTTAATTAAATCGCAGAAGTCATCAGCTTTTATAAGCGGTTTAAGCATCTAGCTGCTTAGGGAGAACTTCATTCCCTTGTTTTGTAAAATACTATAGCATATCCAATCCGGCCTGTCAAGGACAAGTCAGTTTGCGTTCGTAATATCCAAATCCTTCACGACGGCATCATTTGTGACACTCACTTCCTCATCCTCGTCCATTGTCACATTGGATCTATATACTTTCATAGTATACTCACCCGGTTCGAGATAAAACACATAATTTCCCTCGTCATCGACAGTACACGATGCCAGATAATAGCCATCTTCTTTTCGACGCAAATCAATCCATGTGTTGCGGTCTGCACTTTCTCCATTAATTTTACAGTTTCCTGTCAGCTTATACACGTTCATATTCATGACAATCTCGTCGTTGTCCTCTTTTACCGTAATCGTCTTACCCTGCACACTTGGCATACCTTCGTAAGTTTCAAATTGGTATGTCCCCAGAGGCAGCGCCATAGCCATTGAAAAACCTACGGAGTCCTCGTCCTCTTCTCCATACAGATAATACATTTGCTTGCTTTCCTGGTTTAGCAACTCGACTTGCTGTGTAAGAGGAATCAGCTGATTCTGCGCATCGTACATTTTTATCTTTATGTATTTCACTGGCATCGTTAAATCCTTTACAACATCAGAATCTGTAACCGTAATCTCTTCAATCTTCTTTTCATTGTAGTAAAACTGATAGGTACCCGGTAAAGCAGAAAAATTGTAGCCGGATGTCCCCTCACTCCATCTTGTGAACGAAAGCTTTTTATACTCCTTATTATCTTTCTTGACCACAATATCGTAGTTATATACACTTTTCGGGATCTGGACCCCTTTCATATCAAGCAGTTCGCCTTTGCATGTATAGCTAACATAATCTTTTTCCATGTCACCAAGCGTTACTTCAATGGTATCAATAACCGTTCCGTCTTTTTGCACTTCATAAGTACCCGGTTTGAGGTAAACCTTGTAACTTCCATTTCCTGCGTATGGCTGCTCATACACTTCGGGATCCTCTGTATTTACAAATTTATAATATCCGGAACCTTTTCCGAAAACCATCCCGAGTTCCATCGTAATATCGTGAGTCTCACTCTTCGTTACTGTTATCGTTTCGATCAGCGTGTTATAGGATGTCACGTTATAGGTTCCCTTTTCCAAATAAGACCAATACCTAATCTCTGTCCCACTATAATCGCTTTCATTGGCAATTGTTTGTGTATCATCCTGTGAATCAAACCAAAATGCCGGGACATCTTTCGACTGAACGCCCTTCCGGGTCACTTTGCCCATAATCTTATAAACCGGAAGTGACTCATTCCACTGCAAGTCCTCGTCTTCTACCGTAAACGATTTTCCCAGATTAAACTGATACGTTCCCTTAATCAACTTCTTCGAGAAATATCCCTCTGAATCGGTCTTAACTGTTTCCTGTGATCCACCTTCCTGCTCCAGCATTATGCTTACATCTGAAATCGGAACCCCATCTGCCGTTGTCAGTTTTCCGGATACCTGATACGTTCTTTGTCTTTGTATCAGTTTATATTCCTGCGTAAGTTCCTTCCCGTCCACCGTCACGACAATATCAAACGTATAATATCCCGGATCCTCTTTATTTTCATAAAAAGATTCTTCATGCCATACCACATTTCGTATCTCATTGTCCTTATAGTAGGCATTATTATAAACCGTACGATAAATCTTCAGCTCTTCCGAAAGGTTTCCAAAAATATCTTTTAACGATTTTCCTTTTTCCAATTTCGGCTCATAGACGAAACACCATTCATTGGATACCATATCACCGGTCACTTCACCTTTGGTTGAGGTAAACGCATCCACATCAAAATAACTCTCTGATTTTTTGTAGCCATAAAAATACCCGGAACCAATTTCCAAATTCCCTTTTTTAAAAGATTGATTTATAAAGAATGCATACCCTTGATTCCACTTCCGTATCTCCACATCTATCGTAACCGTTTCTTCCTCATAAACACCAACGATCGAAACTTTCTTCGCCTCTGCAATCTTCGATATGTCAATTTCTTTATCTTTAAAATAATAAGTTTCACCACCATAAGCTACATTTCGTTCCAACTCATAGGTCTTGTCATCCGCCTGCAACGATAATAACGTCAGACCATTGCTCAAATTGCCGGGGTTGTTCGGATACTCCGGCACACCAAGCATCATCTTAACCGTTTCCGTATATTCTTTGCCATCCTGCTCCACCGTCAGCGCAAATGAATAATAGGGATCTTCTCCCTCTTCCTCATTCCAGACAATATCTGAAATTCCTTTCACTTCCGCTTTTTTTCCATAACAATACACCGTGAAAGTACATTTTGAAACATCCGGTACAACCTCCTTTAATGACGCTGCCCCTTCCTGTGTTACATAAATATTGGTATACGCCAAAGAATAGGAAGTAACCTCTTTGTCAAACGTAACGGAACTGATTACAAATGGCTCCGACTCCGCATAAAGTCCCTGATAATGGTTCTCCGGTTTTATCGTCGGTTTCGGAGACGGAGTAGCCGGCTGCTGTGAAGCGGTCGGTGTCGGTTCTACCGATGGCGCCGGTGTCTGAGACGGATCACCCGTTGGTTCCGGTGTCGGTTTTACCGATGGCAGCGGGATCTCAGAAGGATTCGCAGTTTGGGATATCACAGGCGGAACCGGCTGCTGTGATACTGTCGGTGCCTGACTTGGTACCTGTGTTGGTTCTGCCGTTGTCTTTCCATTATTCGGATTGTCGTTATCATGTGTCGCCGCTTTTTTTACGGTAACTTTGCAAACATATTTTTTCTTTCCAATTTTTGCCTGAACTTTAGCTTTACCAGCCTTTTTTCCCTTAATCACAACGCTGGTCGTTTTCTTCTTACTTAATGTAACATTTTTCTTACCGGATGTAATATTCCATTTTACTTTCTTCTTGTTATTTTTCAATTGAATCTTAACGGCCTCTCCCACTGCCACCGTTACCGCTTTCTTACTTAGTTTTACCTTCTTTTTTGCTGCAAAAGCACTCTGTGGGATCACAGAAACTGCCATGACAAAAACAAGTAAAAGAGCAAACCCTTTTTTTATCTTCTTCATACTATATACCTCCGTTTTTTATTCTAAATTTTTAATAATTTTAGATATATTTTATACGAGGTTTGCTTTTATGTCAAGAAAATAAAAGGTTTTGCCCGGATAACTTTTCACTTCTTTCATGACTTGCTTCTACTTCCAATATTCTAATAGTTTTTCGTCAATAACTGCTATTTTTTCTTTTCCCTTGATATTTTTATAAAAAGCAAGTTTTTCAACTTCTTCTTTATCGGTTCTGTACTTTTCTATAATTTCAAGATATCTCTTTGGCAGCGTAACTCCGTATAACCCACCATACTCATAATGCCAATCGGGATTAAAATATCCCGGTGCCATTTTTAAATACATCAATCCTAAATATTTGTATTCAACATCTGATAAACCGATTTCTTCATGACATTCGCGGATAATACATTCTTTTAATGTTTCCTTATCCTCTCTGCAACCTCCAAAAATCTCCCATTCCTGGCGCCATTTATTCCACCCCATAAGATAATCATCTTCTATTTTTACAACCGCTAAACAATGCGTGATCGGTTCATATTGCCCTTCCGCATTTGTTTCGTCAACAGGAATAAAATCAAGAAATTCATTTCCTCTATTATCCACAACTATCATAGAAATTTCTCCTTTTCTTTTTAAAGTCTTCTCTCATTCGCCCCATACTTAACTCGAACAAGATTTTTGAATATTTAATCTGAATTCCTCTTCCGCTTGCTTTATTCTTGCTTGAATAGCCTCAACAGAAGGTAGTTGTTCCTCAATTTCCTTTATTCTTACATTATCATAGGTAGCAACTCCCATTGGTGTCTCTATTCCCCGAAATGCCCATTGAACTTCCGTTTGGTTCATGTCTTTACAAATAAGAAGCCCTATTGTTGGATTGTCTGATTTTGTCTTAATCAATTCATCCACAGCATTTACGTAAAAATTCAATTTTCCGGCAAATTCCGGATCAAATGAAACCACTTTTAATTCAACAACAACATAGCATTTTAATTTTATATGATAGAAAAGCATATCTATCCATCTTGTCTTTCCTGCAACTATTATTTCTTTCTGTCTTCCCACAAATGCAAAACCCGTACCCAACTCTAATAGGAATTGCGTAATATTTTTTTCCAGTGCATCTTCTAAATCCGCTTCTTGATATTCTGATGGCAATTCAATAAATCCTAAATCATATGTTTCTTTTGTAATTTCCTTAGCTAACTTACTTTGTGAAATAGTTAAATGTTCATCAAAATTGGTTATTGCTATTCCCTTTTTATGATAGTAATCTGCCTTGATGTAATTTAATAACGCATTTCGACTCCATCCCTCTGTAATGGTCCCCCTAATATAAAACATTGCTTCATCTACATTTTTGCATTTTGTAATTATTTGCACATGATGTCCCCATGGAACAAACGCAAATATTGCCGGAAAATCTATTTCTCCAACAAGCTGTTGGATTTTTTGAATAGCATCTCCATTATATTGTTTTAATTGATTGATACAAAAATCATCTAAATTTTCTACAACAAGTTGTTGGAGATTCTCCGAATAGAACAAATACCATTTTTTCATATTCCAAAGATTTGTTGTACTAAACCCCTTTGCTGTTGGAAATTCATTTTGAAGATCTAAACTAACTTGCTCAACAACACCTGTCCCCCACTTCTCATCGGCTTTTCTTGTAACTAAATCCTTTCCCAATAACCAATTAAACATTAACTGTTCTGCATTCACTTTAACCGCCGCTCTCACTTGTGTATGCCTATATCTTTCTTTTAATTCAAACATCCATTGTACATATTCTGTATCCAAATGGACATTATGTGACTTCACTACAATCGGTGTATCTTCCACTTCATTCCCTCCATATATTTTTCAAAAATCTATATCCAATATTATAAATCATCCATTAATATCGAATATTTCTAAAAAGTTCAATACATTTATTATAACATCATTTCTAATTTTTTTGCATTGCTTTTAATCAATTCTCTCCTTTTCTTTATAATGCCAGTCTACTCTTCCCGCCACTCTTTTAGTGTCGCCGAAAGTCTTCTGTCAATATCCTTTCTGGTCGCTTCACATTCATTCGGATATTCTTTTGCCGCTCTGAAAATAAATCGCAGTACAAATTTAAGTCCTACAGGAAGTGCCTTACGAAGCAGGGATTCCGGCAAAACAAAGTGCGTTCCATGTTCATACACAAGAGGTACATAGTCGCACGTATGAGGACGCTCTTTCAGTCGCTGATCCATTCGACGGATATATTTTCCTGCTTCCCAGAATGAATCATCATCCGCACCGATCAAAAACAGCTTCCCTTTTATGTTCTCAACCTTGATCATTTCCTCTTCCGTGTGCTCTCTCGCTTTTTCCGAATCAATAAACAAACAGGTGCTGCGTTCAATATCCCCTGAACCTTTTGTCTCTTCCTCAACTTTCTGCCAGTAAACCGGATGGTCGTACACAAACGGCATATACGGCAGCGGTTCTCCTTTCCAGGAAAGAGTAGACGCACCGGGAATCGGCCATTCCTTACATCCATCTTTATTTCCCTGTTCAAATCCCTGCCATACAAAATCACTGGCAGTAAGTCCAAACGTCAGCGTAATATCCGGAAAAAGAGACGCCGCAACGATAGCATCCGTACCCGCCGTACTCATTCCCATAATTCCGATTTTACGGTTTCCATTGTCCTTCAGCCATTTGATGGCAGTCTCAATTCTTTCCAATGGATAATTTACATGACTGTAGTTTTTCTTACCGGGAGACATACAAAGAACATTGACTCCATTTTTATGTAACCATTTTGCACCGCACTTTGCCATAAAGTCATTGGGATCATCTCCAAACAACCCAATAACAACACAATCTGAACCCTTTGAATTTTCATAATACGTTCCGTAAAAACCATCTTTTTCGGTTTCAAAAAATAACTTCTTCATAGCTTTTCCTCCAGTATTCATTCAAAAATCAATCCACAGTTCCCCCATCACGCTCAATGTTAGTACAAACTAACTCTGCTGTCAACTAATTTTGTTTTTTCTATTCACAAAGGTTCTCTATAAATTCATTAATAATATTTTCCCTATTATATGTAGTATCAACATATGGTAAATTATAAATACCACATTCCTTTTTAATCCAGTTGCTTATTTCTACTATATCTCTACAATCATTCATATTTTGTTCATCCGAATGAAAATATGTATAATCATCCGGGGTATCATATTGTTTTAATATATTGAATCGCTCTTCCGGAGTAATATCGGACGTAATAATAAAATACCCTTCCGATTTTTCATCTGCAATATACGTTTGAAAATCATAAGGCGTTAATTGATATACATCAATTACTACACCATAATCACATTCCTCATACTCTCCACTATTTATCATTGCTCTAATAAATGGTGCAATCTTAGAACTAATATACTTGTAGTTTTTCAGTGCATCCTCTGATTCATTCGTATTAATTTTACACTCCGGGAATTTTTTTTCTATCCCTGCAAGAATAGCATCCATACTAATATGCTGATATCCTTTTTGCTTTGCAATTCTTTTTGAAATGGTACTTTTTCCCGCTCGTGGAACACCAGCAATAATCACATATTTCTTCATATCTACTCCATTGCATTTCTGATAAATTCAAACTGCTTATTCAACATATCAATATCTATTACACCATTACGATCAAGTGCCGTCGCCTCTAAAGTAAAAGTCCCTTTGTATCCAATCTTATGAATAAACTCAAAGAATCTGTCAAAATCAATATGTCCCTGCCCAATCGGAAGGGTTCGCAGTTTTTCCCATTCTTTGTATCCGCCGGCATAATCATTTACATGGTAATGACAAATGTGCTTATCCATCCATAACCATTGATATGCCTCGTCATATAATAAATCCATTTGGCTGTGAAATGCCGCCATTTTGGTATCAAATACAAAATGAACTTCCGGAAACCGCTCTTTCAATTCACACCAATGCTTCATCGGATCTTCCTGATTACACACAACATTTTCAATCAGTAATTTTATACCATACTTATCCGCAATATCTTTCAGCTTGCCGTACGCCGCTAAATTGTTCTCAAAATGTGCATCCGATGTAATTCCATCCCACAAATGAACGACGATACTTTCTGCGCCTATTTCCCCGGCGATGTAACAATTTATGTCAAATCTTCTGTAAGCCTCATCAAACTCACCTTTGCTGATTGCCTCACCTATATGTTTTTCACAGTGCATAACCGGAATATACAATTGCATTTCTTTTAACGCCGTTATTAACGCTTCTACCTCTTCGTACCAAGCGGTATACATCATAAACTCAAACCCATCACAGGTTAATTTTGTTGACAGCTCCTTTAATAATTTATAATCTCTATTATTGGATTTACCAAGCAATGCTCCGGTAGAACATAATATTTTAAACATAATTTTCTCCTTCCAAATCTTCTCACATACCTTCCAGCATCCTGCCTAATGTATCAAAATCTGCTACACTTCTTCCCTCATATTGTACACCATCACGATTGAATAATATAGTCTGAATTCCCAATTCTTCCGCAACAAGTAAATTTTTTATGCTGTTATCGATGAAAATGCACTGTTCCGGATCACATCCTAATCTTTTTAAGGAATAGATAAATATCTCTTTGTCAGGTTTACGCATATGCACTTCACCGCTGACAATTTTATCCATAAAATAGTGATTTATCCGATGATACCCGGTTAGAAATTTACTCCATTCCAAAACATCATTTGACAACAGACAAAACGCATATTTCTTACTGTATTTTTCTGCAAATTTCCCGGAAACCTTCATCCAATGTGAGGTAGTTTTTTAAATAATCCTCCATCGCCGCCTGCGGACAAGCATAGCCGAGATATGACAAAAATATTTGTCTCAAATAATTTACGCCCCATTTGTATTAAATTTTCTGCCATATCAATTCCTGTATACGTACTTCCTTTTGGTAAATATGGCAGAATTAGCAGTCCCAAAAATCCAAATCCGCAGCCACAATCCAACATTTTCACCGGTCTGTCTATCTTCCAAACCTTTGTAATCAAGAACTCCATATAGTCATCGTTCCACATATTTTTTCTCGTCCGGAGAAGATATTCCAACTTTGCTTCCCAAAATTCTCTGGTTCCGGTCTGACTTGCAATATATACCTCTTCATTGAATGGCACAATCCCAATCAACTGATCCACAGATATGTTAAAATATTCCGCAAGAATCGACAAATATGTAATATCCGGCATGGCTCCGCCATTTTCCCATTTGCTAATTGTCTGAAAGGAAACACCCACGATATCCGCTAATTCCTGCTGTGTGATTTTCTTTTTATGTCGCAATTCTGCAATTCGTAAATTTATCTTTTTCATCTCTGTAACCTCCGACACTAATATTATATCAAAAGTCTTTTCTCTTGTCGCAGTAAACATATGAGAATAAATTCAACTTAGAAGCGAAGTTTCCGTCTTTATTCTTTTTTAGAAATAACGCCTCTAACGCCCGTCCTTCTATTCAATCCATTGTATAAAAGCTGTCCGGAACATCGCTTTCATGTAAATGCAAATATAATTCTAATAATCCTTTTAATTCATTTTCATGTATTTCTCTAATCAATATAATACCCTCCAGAAAATTTCGCGTTTGACGGCTTCACAGCAATCAATATTGAATTAATAATATCCGAACCTGCAATAATCGCATTCACGCACAAAACATATCTTAACAATTTAAAAGCAAATCCATCTATCAAAGGCAGAAAAAACATTGGAATAATGGTTAAGACAAGTAACGGAAGTGTCATAAACACCCAAAATCTTTTTTTACTCATAACCGCATTACTATTAAGCCAAAAAAATATTCCAGAATGAGTTAAACTAATATCTCCAATTTTATAAACTACTGATATATGTAATAATTCATGAACTATGAATAGCAATATAAAAGCACTGCCTTTTATGATCCAATTTGCAAAATTCCATACTCCCATCATCGTTGATATTATAATAAGAACTATCTGTAAACTATAAACACACTTCATAAAATGCCTTTGGAACCATACATTTTTAATAAATGGTTTCCAATTAGAAAAATCCCTATCATTCGCTGGAAGTGGTTTAAATAAATATAGCATACTTTCCTCCTTTCGTTTTTACTCTATTCTATCCCCTTATCTTCACTATTCTGCTGCTGAAGATAAAACATTGCCTTTTGTGTTTCAATCTCTGCTTTCAATTCTTCTTCTGTCGGCAGGTATAACTTATACTTTGAAGCAAACAACTGCTCATTGCCATGCATAATAGAATAGCGGGCAATATCGTCATCGGTATCGGAGCAAAGTACAATTCCTATTGTTGGGTTATCGCCCTCACTGCGTTTTAATTCGTCATACATACGGATATACATATCCATCTGTCCTACATCTTGATGTGTTATCTTCTCTGTTTTAAGATCAATAAGGACAAAGCATTTCAGTATGTAATTATAAAACACAAGATCAATATAATAGTCCTGCTTCTCCGTGTGAATGTGCTGTTGCCTTGCCACAAAAGCATATCCTTTTCCAAGTTCCATCAAAAATTTCTGTAAATTGGAAAGAATACTTTTCTCAAGATCACTTTCTGTAAAATCTGTACTCTGAGAAAATCCTAAGAATTCTGCAACAACCGGATTTTTGATAAACTCCAACTTATCATTTTGATACCGTGCTGTCAGTACCTTCATTTCACTTTCTACAAGTTCTTTTTTCTGTGTCTTAAGCATACGATAATAATACTGAGAAGAAATATTCCTCTGTAAAGTTCGGACACTCCATGTTTGTTCTCCTGCTTCTTTTTCGTACCAATCACGAGCTTCCGGGTCTTTAACCTGTAATAAAGTTCTATAATGCGACCATGAAAGTAATGTATCGGATTGTCTACACACCGTGTCGACAATTTTAGGAAAGGTTTTATAAAACTTTAGGCAATGGTATAAATTACTTCTATCATATCCTTTACCATATCGCTTAGTTAGTTCTTTAGATATTTCCTTTATTACCTTTAATCCATACTCTGAACGTTCATCCCCACCTAATTCTTCTTCTGCAATTCTGTAACCAAGCAGCCAATTTCTCTGTACGAGCAATGTATTGACCGCCCGATATGCAGTTTTTTGTGAGGACTCAATAATCCCACACATATCATTTAAAATGTCATCGGTTTTAACAAAATTATCCATAATAATATTTTGTTCGTTTTTTTTCAATTTATTCTCCATAACTATCGCTCCTTTGGATTGCATTTTTTAAATATATCCATCGGTTTCTCAACATGCTTAAACCCAACTTTTCTTCCTGAGGGTTGATTTACCCCTTCCTTAAGATACCACACCGCTTGTACCGCCTGCATTCCAAATGTCTGCGCTGCCTCCAGTTCATAACTTCCACCATCTCCCACATACAGGCACTCATCTGCTTTGACACCCAGTTTTTCAATACATCTTTCAAATATGGCAGGATCCGGCTTTGGTATTCCTTCATCAAAAGATAAACAGGCAGCATCAAAAAACGGATACAAAACACTCTTCTTTATAACCATTGCCTCTTCGGAAAAACAATTGCTGATCAATCCAATTAATATTCCCTTTTCTTTTAATGCCTTTAACATTGGAATAATTTCTATATGCAGATGTTCAAACGCTTCTTCTTTACAATGAATGCGCTTTTTCAAAATGGTATTCATTTTCTCCTCAGAAAAGCAGTTATTTTCCCTCAGTACCTTTTCCAATAGTTCCTCTAAAGTAATTTTTCCTATCGTTCTGTTTTTTTCTTCCGTGCGCCATATTTTCTGAAATTTTTCTTCCGGAATACCGGCATCTGCCGCCATCTGCGTTCCAAAATACAAGGGGCTGTCAAAAAGAGTTATAAGCGTCTCATACATATCAAATATTACTGCTTTTATCACCCGCATCACCTCAATTTTTACTCAATGTGTTTTTCTTCTTGGCTAATTGCAATCAGGTATCTATTCTGACAATTTCAGTCAGTGCCTTATTCCGATATATCAAATCATCTCTTACGGTAAATCCCTGTGTTTCCCAAAACGCATTTCCTGCACTATTTCTGTCAAATACCACCAGAGCAGCCTTATTGATTCCTAACGCCGATAATTCATTCATTGCCTCATTAACCAATTTGCCCGCAATTCCCATCCTTCTATAATTAGGGCGAACCGCCGTATGGTATATATAACCACGTCTTCCATCATTTCCCACCATGATTACTCCTATAATTTGGGAATCTTTTTCAGCCATAAGACAGGTATCCGGATTTCTTTGAATAAACTTATTGATGCCCTCTTTCGAATCATCGAGATTATTTAGTCCCATTCCAACGCACGACATCCATAAATCATATACGTTATCATAATCTTCTATTTTCATTTTTCTAATAACCATTGCTTGTCCTCTCCTTTTTCTACTTCTGCGATACCGGCCTTTGTGCGTATCTTTCGATGTGGTTGACACCGGACGCCCTACGCAATGGTGCTGCACCCAATCGCCGTGAGGTCAAAAAATACCGTGTAATCGATAAGGCTTCCTTGAACCGTGGCAACGGAGGCATTATCTGTATGTGCGAGGAACCGATACCGATTGATTCGGATAACTGTTTTATACCGAGTAATCTTATTAAAACAATTACAAATCCGCAACTTTTGCAAATTTTGCACAAACTGCGGATTTTTCCTTTAATTTTTCTGTTCAAACTTCTTTCCGTTGTAGCAAAACCACGGTCTCTATCCCTCTCGTCCAAGGGAACATGTCCACGCACTCTGCACGAAGCGGCTGGTAGCCTGCCTCTAAGATCATCTCCATATCACGCGCCAGACTGGTAGGCTTGCAGGAAATATAGACGATCCGTTCTACGCCGTACGCAAGGATTTTTCGGAGTGCTTTCGGATGAACGCCCTCACGAGGCGGATCTAAAACAATAAAATCCGGTTTTTCTTCAATGTCGTCCAAGGTTTTCAACACATCACCTGCGATAAATTCACAATTGGAAAGATGATTTTCCTTTGCATTTTCACGAGCAGCAAAGACCGCTTCCTCGACGATCTCAACCCCGATTACTTTCTTAGCTACCGGCGCAAGAACTTGTGCGATCGTTCCGGTTCCGCTGTAAAGGTCATAAACGACGCCGCCATCAATCTCACCGATATATTCGCGCGCCTTCTCATACAATACTTCCGCACCGGCTGAATTTGTCTGGAAGAAAGAAAATGGTGATATTTTAAAACGAAGTCCCAGAATCTCTTCATAAAAATAATCTTTTCCGTATAAAATTTCCGTCGAATCTGCCTTGACCACATCCGATAATCCATCATTGATCATGTGAAGAATTCCTGCTATTTTACCGTCCAAATGTGCTGAAAGAAGGCGGTTTGTCCACTCTGACAAATCTCTGTTTTCCTGTGATGTTGTCACCAGACAAACAAGAATTTCTCCGGTTTTTGCCGCATTTCTTACGAGCAGATGGCGCAGATATCCCTCATGTGACATTTTATGGAAAAAAGTGCAGCCCTGCTCCGAAAAATATTCTCTTGTCAACGTAATAATCTGACGGATGTCGTCTGACACGATCTGACAATGATCTACCGGCACGATATCATAAAAACTGCCGCGTTTATGCAGACCCAGTGTCAATTCGCCGCCCTTTTCCTGATCGCCAAAAGAAAATTCCATTTTGTTACGGTATTCCCAGACAGACGGACTGGATACACAATTGTGAAGCGGCAGATCCGGGCAGACCTGCTCAAAAAGTTTCTGAACCTGCTGTAATTTCAAGTCGCGCTGTCCCTCATAAGACAAGGTCTGATACGAACATCCACCGCAAAATTCAAAATGCGGACAAGGCGGTGTCTGTGTCTCAATATCCGAAAGTTCCAACACTTCAAGAAGCTTTCCTTCTTTTTTATTTTTCTTATTTTTAGCAAGACGAAACCGGACTTTTTGTCCCGGCAATGTATTTTTTACCATTACCGTTTCCTCTTCCTTTTCAACCATTACTTTTCCTTTATTTGGAAACTTTAATTCGGTTACCATTCCCTCATAAATTTCATTCTTTTTCATTGATTTCTCCACTTTCTATTTTCATTTTTTCTTTCTGCGTTAATTCTCTCCACACAATGTGCAGCATCGTCAAGAAACAGGCAAGCCCTCCGACGATATTCGAGACCGGCTCTGCCAGATACACGCCGTCCACTCCGAGATTCCACATGGTAGGAAGCCATAATGTCAGCGGTACGACGATAATCACCTTCCGCAAAAGCGAAAAGAATATTGCCTGCTTCGATTTTCCCAGAGCCACAAACGTAGACTGTCCGGAAAACTGAAATGCCATAAAAAAGAAGCCGAAAAAATAAAGTTTCAATGCTTCTCTTCCGGGTGCCAGCATGGCCGCACTGTCACTGAACATTTTGATAAAAATGTTCGGAAAGATCATGATACAGCCCCATACAAAAGTCGTATAGGCAAAGCCAATAATCGCGGTAAATCGGATTGCCTGTTTTACCCGCCGGTATTCTCCTGCGCCATAATTAAACCCGAGCACCGGTTGCGCTCCATTGGTGATTCCGACGATTGCAATATTTGCGATTTCACGAACGGAATTTAATATTGTCATCACACCGATATACAGATCTCCTCCATAAGCTCCGATCGTAATATTGCACACGATCTGGACAAGGCTGTTCGTCACTGCCATGATAAATCCTGACAATCCGAGGCTCATAATCCTTCCGACAAGTTTTCGTTTTAATTTCATATATTTTCCAGAAATCCGATATAACGTTTTATTTCCATGAAAAAAACGAAGAACAAGGATCATGGAAACAAACTGTGAGATCACTGTAGCAATCGCTGCGCCTTTTACCCCCATATTCAATACGAAGATAAAAAGCGGATCCAAAGCAATGTTGATTACAGCTCCACAGATTACGACAAGCATTCCCGTTTTCGGAAACCCTTCTGCGCTGATAAAGGAATTCATCCCCGTTCCAATCATCAAAAACAACGTTCCTGCCAGATAAATTGTCAAGTAGTCATTGGCAAACGGATACGTCACATCACTCGCACCAAACAAATATAAAATCGGGCGTTTCCATCCGTATCCCACGGCCATGAGCACAAATGCCGTGATCACTAACATGGTAAATGTATTATTTAATATATAAGAGGCCTTCTTTTCATCGCCCTCACCTCTTGCAATAGAAAAAAGCGGCGCACCGCCCATAGAAAACAAATTGGTAAATGCAGCAATCATGGAAATTATCGGGAACACCAACCCCACTCCGGTAAGTGCTTCTCCCTGCGTTCCCGGAAGATGTCCGATATAAATACGATCGACCACATTATATAACAATTGTATCAGCTGGGCTATTGTCAACGGTACTGCCTGCATCAGAATATGACGGCAGACATTTCCCTTTGAAAAGTCATTCTCTATCATGATTTTCCCTGCCTTTCAACGATTAAAAACCATTATACTACAAAAATACACTTTTTACAAACCGGAATCGCTTCTATTTGCTTTTTTCAAAAAATTGCGTTATAATGTTTTTTATAACTTCAATTTCAGACACCATTTATTTTTATGGAGGACATTATGAAAAAGAACAATGAAGAAAGCATCATGGACATTATAAGCAAACTCCGTGATATTGACTATATTAACCCGGAAGACATTCCGAACATTGATCTGTACATGGATCAGGTGACGACATTTATGGATGCCCGCCTTGCTTCCTGCAAGCGCTCCGACGATGACAAGATTCTGACAAAAACCATGATCAATAACTACACCAAAAACAATCTTCTTCCGCCACCGGAAAAGAAGAAATATTCCAAGGAGCATATGTTCCTTTTGATCTTTTTGTATTATTTTAAAAATGTTTTATCGATCAGCGATATTCAGAAAATCTTTGCCCCATTGACAGAAATGTTTTTTGGAGGAAAATCCGATGATATTTCACTGGAAGATATTTACAAGGAAATTTTTGCAATGGAAAAAGAATTGACAAACAATCTTACCAAAGATGTTGTACGCCGCTTCCGCAGTTCGCAGGAGATTTTTTCCGAAGTGACCGACGAAGCAGAATCCGACTATCTTTCCCGCTTTGCCTACATATGTATGCTGAGTTTCGACGTTTACATTAAAAAGCAGCTGATTGAACGGATCATTGATGAAACACTTGAAGATCCCGGTAAAAAATAATAAATATAAGGAATGCACCATGATGGCGCATTTTTTATTGCTCTGTTTCTCTTCTTTTCTTCAATGCCGTTTTCAGTTTTTCCACCGAAGTATTTACAATTAATTCCAGCGGAAAATTCACTTCACGCAAAAGTGCATCGGCATATTCAAAATTCAAGATATCTTCCTCCACGTGGGCATCGCTGCTGACCACGACCGGAACTTCATATTTTTCGCACAGGCGCAAAATTTCCTTATCGGCTTCTTTTGCATTCTTTCGAAAACTTTTCGGCGAAAGCGACGCATTATTCAGTTCGATCAATGTTCCGTAATTCTTCGCCTCCCGGATCACCGTTTCATAATCCACCTCATACCGCACATCATCCGGATGTCCGAGAATATCCACATAAGGATTGTGGATGGCTCCCAGATACGCATTCGTATTATCTTCCCGGGTTCCGGACTTAATACACGGAGTGTGCAGACTTGCGATCACAATATCCATCTGCTTCAAAACCGCTTCCTCCATATCCAGGTTTCCTTCATAATCCACAATATTTGCCTCCACACCAAGCAAAAGCGGCAATCCGTATTTTTCTCTCCTCGCCACTTTCAAATTCAAAAAATGAAGCGGGCCGCTCGAATACGGCATCGCCGGCGCATGATCCGTAATTCCCAGTAACTGCAGCCCTTTTTCCTTGGCAGCATACGCCATTTCATTCATTGTATTGTAAGCATGCCCGCTTGCATAGGTGTGTGTATGCAGATCCAGCACATAAATATCTCGCATTGTCTATTTTTACTTCCTTTCTGGCAGCCATTCAAGACTGTATCCTTGTTCTGTTTAAATCATAACACATTTTATCAGAAAAATCATCTGCCAAATCCATTGTCCCAGTATTGACCGAGAAAACTCTACAACACCCCTTGCAATCCTCTATTAAGTATGATAGAATGAACACATGTTTGTATCAGATAGAAAGGATGACGTAACATGACAGATATACTTGCAAACTTAAACCCTATGCAGAAAAAAGCCGTTTTACATAATGAAGGACCCCTTTTGATCTTAGCCGGAGCCGGTTCCGGGAAGACCCGCGTGCTGACGCACCGCATCGCATATCTTATTGAAGAATACGGCGTTGCCCCTTACCAGATTCTGGCACTTACCTTTACAAATAAAGCTGCCAATGAAATGCGGGAACGCGTCGACCGCATCGTTTCTTATGGAGCAGAATCCATCTGGGTAAGCACATTTCACTCTACCTGTGTCCGGATTTTGCGCCGTTTTATTGATCATCTTGGCTACGACCGCAGTTTTACGATTTACGACTCTGACGACCAAAAAAGTTTGATGAAGGATATCTGCAAACATTTAAATATAGATACGAAAAAATACAAAGAAAAAACCTTTCTCAACGCCATTTCTTCGGCAAAAAATGAGTTACAAACGCCGGATCAATACGCCGCCGAAGTGGCAAAGGAATACAATAAAAAAATATTCGGTTCGGTTTACAGAGAATACCAGCGGCGCTTACAGCAAAATAATGCGCTTGATTTTGATGACCTCATCATGAAAACCGTAGAATTGTTTCAAAAAGAACCGGAAGTTCTTCGCCAGTATCAGGAACGCTTCCGCTATCTCCTTGTGGATGAGTACCAGGATACGAACACGGCTCAGTTTACACTGCTCAGCCTTCTCGCCTCCCGCTACCAAAATTTGTGTGTTGTCGGCGATGATGACCAGTCCATCTACAAATTCCGCGGTGCCAATATAATGAATATTCTGAACTTTGAAAAGGTATTTCCACAAGCGGAAGTCATCCGTCTTGAGCAGAACTACCGCTCCACAAAACGGATTCTGGAAGCTGCCAATGAAGTGATCCGCCACAATGCTTCCCGAAAGGCCAAAACACTGTGGACAGATCAGGAAGAAGGCGAGCCGATCCGTTATGTACAGTTTGGCAATGAATACGAAGAAGCCGCCGGTATTGCCGGAGATATTGCGGAAAAAGTAAGAAATCAAGGAGCTTCTTATTCTGATTTTGCGGTCCTTTACCGAACGAATGCCCAGTCACGTGTATTTGAGGAAAAACTGGTACAGGAAAGCATTCCTTACCGCATCGTGGGAGCGATCAACTTCTACTCCCGTAAGGAAATTAAAGATATTTTATGTTACTTGAAAACGATCAACAATCCTGCGGATGACATCGCTGTCAAACGAATCATCAATGTGCCGAAACGCGGTATCGGTGCCACGACGATCCAGCGTATCACAAATTATGCAATTGACAATGATATGAGCTTCTATGAGGCTCTTACGCAGGCAGATTACATTGACGGCTGTGGGCGTGCTGCGACAAAGATCTTTTCCTTTGTCACATTGATTGAGCGGCTTCGCCATGCCCTGGATGACGATGAACTGACTCTGACAGAATTGATGGATGAAATTTTTGAAGCGACCGGGTATGTCAAAGATCTGGAAGCCGAGGAAACCGTAGAAGCCAATGCTCGTCTTGAAAACCTGGATGCTTTGGTAAACAAAGTCGCACAGTATCAGACAGACTGCGAGGAAGAAACTTCCGATGAAGCCGCTTCTCTCAACGGACTTCTTGAAAATATCGCCTTAGTCGCTGATATTGACACCGTAGAAGACGATGCCGAGCAGGTCCTTTTGATGACGATTCACAGCGCTAAAGGACTGGAATTTCCAAATGTATACGTCTGCGGTATGGAAGAAAATGTATTTCCAAGTGCCATGGCTCTCTACGATCTCTCCGATGATGAGATTGAAGAAGAACGCCGTCTGTGCTACGTGGCAATCACTCGTGCCATGAAAAATCTGACACTGACTTGTGCGATGCAGCGCATGAAAAACGGCCAGCCAAACTTCAACTTTCCTTCCCGCTTTATCAGCGAGATCCCTCGTTATCTGCTAAAGCAGACACAGGGTGTCGACACACGGCCGCGTGCGAACTCACGCCCTTCGATCGACCGCACCGCCACATTAGACGACATTTTCTCGCCGGCAAAAATATACTCCAAAGGGTCAAAAAATCCATTCGCGGGAAATCCTTATATCCAAAAAGGAGCCAAGAAGCCGGAGACAAACGGCACTCCGGATTACGGTGAAGGCGATTCCGTTTATCATATCAAATTTGGCAATGGTATTGTCCGCTCTTTGAAGCCTCTTGGCTCAGACTACGAAGTTGTTGTTGACTTTGATACCATGGGGCAGCGCAAACTTCGTGCTTCGTTTGCCAAATTACTAAAGATCAAGTAACTATTCAGGCCCCCTTCCATACATTGATCCTGAATAGTTACGAAAAAAAATGAAAATCTACTAGTATATTTTGCGCGGATATGCTATACTAATACAAAAGGATATAAAACACAACTTTTCAAGAAAGGATGGTAGTGATTATGTGTGAAAAATTTGATGACATTATGAATAAGGCAAAAATCAGTCAGCTTATTTCGAAAAATAAAGCAGATGAAGAAAAAAAATCCTGCATTTTGTGGGTGCTTGCTATTATCGGAGCGGTTGCTTCCGTAGCAGCGATTGCTTATGCTGTATACCGTCATATGACACCTCGTTATTTAGATGATTTTGATGGTGATTTTGATTATGACGAATTTGACGATGATTTCGACGACGATGACGATGTTGACGTTTATGTGAAATCATCCGATAAGTAAAATCTAATTTTGAGTTTTTTAAAGGCAGTTATCATAGCGATATGACAACTGCCCTTTTTATTTTTATTATTCATGTAACTATTCAGGATCCAATGTATGGAAATCAATGAATCGTCGTGCTTGCACGTAAGAGACTTTGATTTCCATACATTGAGATCCTAATAGGGCTCCCCCTCCACATATGAGCATTTTTAGCCTTGTCAAAGGCGAGAAAAGAACACGAAGTGTTCGAAATGCGAATGTGGAGGAGGGGCGTCCTGAATAGTTACTCGCAAAGTTCTTTTGGTACATTGGAAAGTGCTACTGCAAGTGCTCCCGGCCCGATATGGCAGGACACACTTAATGACAGAGGATCCATATACACTTTGGCATTCGGATACTCCCGGAGAATTTCTTCTTTAAATTTATCTGCTTCCGCTTTATCGTATGTATAAGCGATATCAATCTCCATCTCTTCATCTGAGAAACGTTTTTCAAAATCGGAGCGGATTGCTTTGAGCATCGTCGTCTTAGCCTGTTTCAACGTTTTTACTTTCGCATACGAATCCAGTTTTTCTCCCTGAATCTGAAGAACCGGTTTGATACGAAGAACCGTTCCGATCGCTGCGACTGCCGGTGTCAAACGACCACCTTTTCGCAAATATTTTAACGTATTAACCATAATATAAATACTGCTCTGGAATTTGTCCCTAAACAAGATATCATGAATCTCTTTTGCACTGTATCCCCGCTCTGCAAGTTCTTTTGCCTGCTGCACACTTCTTCTCTGAGTAACCGAGATACGCTGATTGTCAACGACAAAAACTTTGCCCTCAAACTCTTCTTCCTGTGCTAACATCATCGCCGTCGCACAGGAACTGCTGATTCCACTCGACATCGGAATATGCACGATTTCGTCATACTCTTCCAGGTTTTCTCTCCATGTCTGCATGATCGTATCCGGAGACGGCTGTGACGTCGACACTTCCGTCTTTTCATCCATCAGCGCCTCATAAAACTCTTCCTGGGTCATATCAATATCTTCAAAATGCTGCACTTCATTAATATAAAAAGGCATCGGAATCACTACGATTCCCAATTCTTTACTTTCACTTTGTGTAATTCCGCTATTACTATCTGTAATAATGCAAACTTTACTCATTCATTCACATCCTCTTCATGAAAACAAACAGGGCTTATCAACCAAAAACGATGATAAGCCCTGACCATAAACTACTATGTTCATTACTCAGCTGCTGCAATAATCTCTTTTTTATTGTAGCTGCCGCAGTTTTTGCATACACGATGTGGCACCATCAATTCTCCACATTTGCTGCATTTAACTAAAGTAGGAGCAGTCATTTTCCAGTTTGCTCTACGTTTGTCTCTTCTTGCTTTTGAAGATTTATTCTTAGGACAGATTGACATGTCTTTACACCTCCTTAAAAACTCAAAACACTTTTACCATTATACCGTCAATGCGGTTATTTGTCAATAGATTTTTTAAATATTATTTTACCAGTTCCATGGTCTCACGTGCGATAGCAAGTTCTTCGTTTGTTGGAACAACCAAAACTTTTACTTTACTGTTTGGTGTAGAAACAATTGTCTCTTCTCCACGAACACTATTCTTCTCTTTGTCAATCTCTACGCCGAGATATCCAAGGAAGCTGCACACATACTCACGCATGATACCGTTGTTCTCGCCAAGTCCTGCTGTAAATGCGATCGCATCGACACCATTCATTGCTGCCGTATACGCACCAATATATTTTGCTACACGATATCCAAATACATCCTGTGCAAGCTGTGCTTTCTTATTTCCTTCATCGGCTGCTTTTTCCAGGTCACGGAAATCACTGGAAACACCGGAAAGGCCATATACACCGGACTCTTTGTTCAAAATCTTCATTACCTCTTCCAAAGATTTATCCATTGCATGAGCAAGATACTCAATGATTGCCGGGTCAATGTCTCCACTACGTGTACCCATTACCAGACCTTCGAGTGGCGTAAGTCCCATACTGGTATCTACGGATTTACCGTTTTTCACTGCAGATACGCTGGCACCATTTCCAAGGTGGCATACGATCACTTTGGAATTTTCAGGATCCAGTCCTGCCAGTGCAATGGCACGTTTGGATACGAAACTATGGCTTGTTCCGTGGAAACCATAACGACGTACTTTATATTTTTCATAGCACTCATATGGAAGTCCATACATAAATGCGGTTGGCTCCATTGTCTGATGAAAAGCGGTATCAAATACTGCTACATTTGGCACACCCGGCATAATTGCCTGGCACGCACGGATTCCGATCAGGTTTGCAGGATTGTGAAGCGGTGCAAGCGGATTACACTCTTCGATTGCTGCCATAACTTCATCATTTATTACTACAGAAGAAGCAAATTTTTCTCCACCGTGTACGACACGATGACCAATTGCATCAATTTCTTTCAAATCACTGATTACACCATATTTTTCGTCTGTCAGTTCGTCCAACACCATCTGAACAGCTACTTCATGGTCTGGCATATCCTTATTGATAACCACCTTTTCTCCACCTGCCGGAGTATGGTTCAAACGTCCGTCGATTCCGATTCTCTCACAGAGACCTACTGCCAATGCCTTTTCTGTCTGTGCATCAATCAATTGATATTTCAAAGATGAACTTCCACAATTGATTACTAAAACTTTCATCATTTTTCCTTCTTTCTGCTTTTATTTTCAAATCCGTAACAAAGTCGTTACAAAAAATCACACTTTTTAATTATACAACTGTGGATATGAAATTTCAATAGCAAAAAGGCAATTTTACACAAAAAATATTCCGATGGAATTCGGTCCGGTATGACAAGCTGAGACCGGATCCAAAGGCTGCATAATAATCTTTTTTACAAATTCTGACTTTTCCATTTGTTTTGCTACATAGCAGGCATCCTCGTGGCAGTCTCCATGACTGATATAAATCGTCTGTGGTTCCGTCAGTCCGGTCAACGCCAGCGTCGTCAGCTCCTGCAATGCCTTTTTTCTTCCACGTACTTTCCCAACCTGACGAAGTTTGCCGCCATCCTGCATCGAAAACAAAAGTTTTATCTTTAACACACTGCCTGCCGTGGAAAGAACCGCATTAGCGCGTCCGCTCCGCCGTAAAAAGCCGAGATCGTCGACGGTAAAAAGTGTATGCAGACGCCATCTCCGCTGACAGCACCAGGCATATGCTGCGCCGATATCTTCCCCGCGTCTCCGTATCTTTGCCGCATCAAACACAAGACTCCCCTCGCCCAAACCTATCGCAAAACTATCGACGGCATACCATTTTCTCTCCGGATATTTTTTTGCTTCATAACCGAGCACCCTCTCCATCATATGAAAGGTACCGCTTAATTTTGAGGATAATCCAATATACAAGATATCTTTTTCTTCCGATAGTAGTTTTTGCACCAGTTTTTGGGCCGTTCTCTGGTTACTCATAGAAGTCGAGATATGTTTTTCCTTCCGCAGTTTCTCATAAAACAAAGCATACGCTTCTCTTTCTCCTTCCATACTTCCGCTATATTCTTTCTCTCCGGAGATCCACGTAAGAGGCAGTACATAAATCCCTTGTTTTTCAATAAATGCTTTCGGCAAATTTGCTGTAGAATCTGTCACAATTGCAAATGAAGACATCCGACCACTCCTTTTTACTTCTAGTATGTGGCATATTTGAGAAAATTATACATACGTTATACCAATACAATTTCGGAGGGACACCCATGCTTTTTTTCCTGTTTTTTATCCTGGCTTTCCTCCTGCTGTTTCCGGAGACGGTATGCAGTGGGGCAAAAGATGGGCTTTTTTTATGGGCCACCGTCGTGCTTCCGTCCCTCTTTCCCTTCTGCCTCTGTACTTCTTTGATCCGCACGTATACGAACGGTTCATTTTCCAAATATTTCCTTTTATTTGCCGGCATTTTATCCGGATACCCGATTGGTGCAAAACTTTCCGGCGAACTCTATCAAAAAGGAGTTCTCTCTTATCGCAGTGCTGTTTTCTTTTCCGGTTTTACCAACAATGCCAGTCCGATGTTTGTGATCTATTTTGTGGGTGGCTCTCTCCTGCACCTCGGAAACGAACGTTATGTGTTTTATCTCCTGCTATTGGTTTCCTCCTTCCTGGGAAGTTTCTGTACCTGGCTTCTCCTTCGAAGGAATCCGGCGAACGCCCATTTTCTACCAAAAAGTGCAGAAAAAAAAGAGTCCACGGACTCCTTATCGCTTTTTGACCAATTTGACCTTGAATTGAATCATTCCGCAGAACTTCTCATCAAAATCGGATGTTATATCCTCGTATTCTCCGTTCTCACTTCTTTTTTGAAACAAACAGTATTTTTCGGTCCTCTCCCGACTTCTCTTTTGTGCGGGATTCTCGAGATCACGACGGGAAACCATCTGTTATGCCAAAGTCTCGCGGATTTTCCAATAAAAACAGCCCTTTCTCTTGCCATCACTTCCTTCGGCGGTCTGTGCGCGATGGCGCAGACCAATAGTGTGATTCAAAAAAATGGGCTGTCTATCTTCTGGTATGCCGGCAGCAAATTATTCAGCGGTTTCTTCGCTTTCTTCCTGTGCCTGCTCTGGCTGCTGTGCTGAGCCGCCCTGAATCTGAGACATTAATTCGCTGCGGTTTGCCTTGATTACTTCGATATCCTGTTTCAATGCGCTGATAAGCATGGTGGACTTGCTTTCCATCTCTTTCAAAGAAGTTTCGATATTTCTTCCCGCCTGAGAAAGCAAATCACTGGTATAATACAACGCAGAGGTACGCACCTGATCGCTCTCCTTCACTGCCTGATTCAAAATCTGTTCTGCCTGACTCTGTGCCTGCGCCATAATCTGCTCTGCCTGCGCATACGCACTCTGTACCAGATCACTTTCATTCAAAAGCTGTGCCGTCTCCTGCTGTGCCTGACTGCGAATCTGCTCTGCTTCCGCATTGGCTTTGGCTAAAATCTGATCTCTGTTATGAATGATCTTCTGATATGTACGAATTTCCTCCGGTGCACACATACGAAGGGCATCGAGAAGATCATACAATTCATCTTTCGCAACCGTCACCTTATTTGGTGCCAGTTTTGCCGGTTTACAATTTTCTACATAATCATAGATTTCATCTATCGCTTTTTCAATTCTTGATGGGTTCATATATTTTACCTGATCCTTTCTATCTTTCCTTCTTTACGCGCAGAAAAATGTGCTTATTCGTCTTATATTCTTTTACTTTTTCAATCTCATATACATCTTCATCAATAAAATCAATCGGAGTTTCAAGAGCAGATTCAAAAATCACCAAGGTATCTTCTTTTACAATATCTGACTGTCCGATCAATTGTGCCAATTTCTCTTCAAATCCGCTTCGGTAAGGTGGATCCGCATAAATAATATCAAAGGTTGTCCCCTGCTTTTCCAGTTTAGAAACCGCATAGGTCACTTCTACCGGAAGCACTACCGCCTGATCTTCCAGATGTGTCTTTGCCAGATTTGCCTTAATGCATCGCAGCGGTTCTTTTCCAAATTCCACCAAATACGCCTGTTTTGCGCCACGGCTCAATGCTTCGATCCCGATGGCACCACTTCCACTAAATAAATCCAAAAACATCGCTCCGGGAACATCGTCCTGAATGATGTTAAATAAAGTCTCTTTGATCCGGTCTGTCGTAGGCCGTGTATCTTTCCCTTCCGGTGCAATCAATGGCAGCCTGCGGGCCGTCCCTGCAATTACTCGCATAGTTTTTCTCCCTTGCAAATATTTTTCATCCCAACATCATTGTAAACGATATTGAACTATTTTTCAACTGTTTTATAACGAAACATTACCCATATAGGAATTTAATTTTTCCACCAGACGTCGATTTTTCTTATAAAACATCGTGATCTCATCAAAGGCATAATTCTTTGCTTCCTCGTTTGCCGCTTTTAACACCGGCGCATCTTCATAGATATCGGCAAGTGAAAACAACTTGTCCCCACTTTGCATCACTCCGAAGAAATCGCCCTGTCCACGCAGTTTCAAATCCTCTCTGGCGATCTCAAAACCATCGTTAGAGCCGGCAAGGATTGACAAACGTTCTTTTCCTTCTTTGCTCTCTTTTCCATACATTAAAATACAGTAAGACTGCTCTTTTCCACGTCCGACACGGCCGCGCAGCTGATGAAGCTGGGCAAGGCCAAAACGCTCTGCATTTTCAATCATCATTACTGTCGCATTCGGAACATCAATCCCGACTTCGATAACCGTCGTCGACACGAGAATATCCGTCGTTCCCTCGATAAACCGCTGCATCACTTCATTTTTTTCTTTGGGCTTCATCTTTCCATGCAGACATTCTATCGTAATTCCGGCAGGAAAAATCTCCTTCAACTGTTCCGAATACATCACTACACTCTCAAGTGCAACCTCTTCTTTTTCTTCAACCATCGGACAGATGATATACACCTGCCGTCCTTTTTCAATCTGATCTTTCATAAAACGGTACGCCTGTGGGCGGTAATCGGTCCCCACGACACAGTTTTTGATGGGCAGACGGTTGGCAGGAAGTTCGTCCATGATGGACAAATCCATATCTCCATACAATACAAGGGCAAGCGTCCGTGGAATCGGCGTCGCACTCATCGCAAGGACATGCGGTGTATCTCCTTTTTCCATCAATTTTTCCCGCTGCCGCACCCCAAAACGGTGCTGTTCATCTGTGATGACAAGGGCAAGATCCGCAAATTCCACATTATCCTGCAATATCGCATGAGTTCCCACGACAACATCCCATTCGCCTTCTGCCAATTTCTGCTTTCCTTCCCGCTTTTCTTTGGCTGTCATCGAGCCGATCAAGAGCCCGATCTTTACTCCATATGGGGCAAGCATTTCCTCCAAGGACTCCTTATGCTGCATCGCAAGCACTTCTGTCGGCACCATAAAGGCTCCCTGCTCTCCATTGCACACGGCAAGAAATAATGCCATCACGGCAACTACAGTCTTTCCGGAACCAACATCCCCCTGCACCAGACGGTTCATCGTCATTCCGCCAGTCATATCTTTTTCAATTTCTTCGTAAACTCTTTTTTGTGCCGCTGTCAGTTCATAGGGTAAATCATTTACAAATTCTTCCAGCCTTTTGTTTTGCGTCATGACATGAGAACTCGGCTTATAATTTTTGATGCGGATTGCCTGTAAGGCTGCCTGATATAGAAAGAACTCATCAAATACAAGCCGTTTTCTGGCCTTTCGATATTCCAGTTGATTTTTGGGGAAATGGATGTCATGAATTGCCTTACGATACGCAAGAAGATTTTGACGTTTCCGAAGATCAGCAGGCAGAAATTCTGCAGCCCCTTCCAGCGAACCGATGGCATCACTCACTGCCTTTTCGACAGCATGATTTGTAAGCCCTGCGGTCAATGGATAGATCGGATGCAGCCTTCCAACCTGCTTGAAAAATTCATTTTTACTATACATTTTCGGCTGTTCGAGTACAAGTTTTCCGTTTTTGCGGCCAACTTTCCCTCGCAGAATATAACGGGTTCCCATTTTCAGCCGATTTGCTAAAAACGGCATATTAAACCACGTAACCGTAATCCGGCCGGTTTCATCTTCGAGCACCATGGATAAGATTTTCATCCTTGCGGTCGTATGAATCGAAGGACGGCACGCCATAACGCCTTCTACAGCTGCCATCTCGCCTTCTTTTACGTTTGCGATCTTAACCAGATTATGAAATTCATCGTATTCTCTTGGATAATGTTCCAAAAGATCTCCGACATTCCAAATATCCAATTTATGGAAACGCTGTTCTGCTTTTTCTCCGACGCCTTTTATCTGGCGAATGCTGTCCTCATATCTCATAACTGCTCCGTCACTTATTCTCTGCCGATGTGGATCTCATCTAACGCAAGATCAACATACATACTGATTTCTTCTTCCGGCATTTTGGTATAATCTGCCAGTTCTTCCAATGTTGCCAAACGTCCCCATTCTTCCGCGAGCACTTTGGTCGCCTCATGAATCAGGTTCGTCTTCGCAACGATAGTATTTTCCATACCTTTACTTGCCATCTGCTCATCGGCAAGTTCGATCATCCGGCTCTTCACATACCGGTCAAGTTCTTTTTTCACATCAAGAACTTCGCTGTTTCCGCAAAGTTCTTCGACTGCCAGCAAAAGACTCAGATTACCTTCCTGGATCAGATCTTCCAATGGTACACCGCGGTTTTTATATTTTGTCGCCAGGGTTACCACGCGCTGCAGATGGGATTCTACCACACGGTGAGAAACCTCTGCCTCACCTGCCAAAAGCCGCTCATACAGCATCTGTCTCTCTTCTTCTGAACAAGGTTCCAATTCACGCAGTTCACGGCGGTATACTGTAATATACCGGGAATCCTCGGTATTCATCGAGGGATCTTTGCCCTCTTTTGTGCGAAATGCTTCTTTCGCCGTGACCCCTTCCACCTCGATATGATGTTCTTCCAGAAATTCATATACCAGTTTAAGCTGGGATTTCTGCAATTTCATATCCTGGCAGAAATCATCCACCTGTTCTTTGGTAATGCGGTTTTCATTTGTCTTGGCAAACTCAACGAGGTCAAGCATCTGCCGCATAAATTCATTCTGATCTCTCATGGCTTTCCTCCAGATTTCAATCTCATTCCGGTTTGCGTTCTGCTGCAAAATGATAGATTTTCTTTACGTCATCACTCGCAAGTTTTACATAATTACCTTCTGTCTTACGCTTTCCAAGAAGTTTTTCCGTCATCCGGTCGATGTCTTCTGCTTTGGCTCCGATTTCTTCAAACGTAAGCGGCATACCGATCTTCTTTAAAAATGCCTCAAACGCTTCGATTCCTTTTAATGCCGTCGCCTCCTCTGTCTCCTGTGGTTCAATGTCCCATACTCGGGTAGCAAACTGCACTAATTTATGTGGATTGATCTTAAGCACATAGCGCATCCATGCCGGTGTAATTACCGCAAGTCCGGCACCATGTGTCACATCGTACATCGCAGAAAGTTCATGTTCGATGTGGTGGCTTGCCCAGTCCTGAACACGTCCGACACCACATACATTATTGTGCGCAAGCATTCCTGCCCACATAATATTGGCACGAGCCTCATAGTTATTTGGATCCTCAATAATACGAGGTGCCTCAAAGATTATTGTCTTTAATACTGCTTCACAAAGGCGATCTGTGATTTCCACTTCTTCCGTATTGGAAAAATAACGCTCACAGATATGAATCATAATATCCGTCGCTCCTGCTGCCGACTGATATGGTGGCAGCGTGCAGGTCAATTCCGGATTCATGATAGAAAATTTCGGGCGGAGATGCTCGGAAGCTGCCCCTTTCTTAAATCCGGTCTCTTCATTATTGATCACGGTATTCATAGAGCCTTCGGATCCGGCTGCCGCGATCGTCAGGATTGTTCCGATCGGAAGTGCTTTCTCAATCGTCGCTTTCTTTTCATAGAAATCCCAGAAATCACCATCATAGCAAGTTCCTGCAGCAATTGCTTTGGAAGAGTCGATCGTGCTTCCGCCACCTACGGCAAGAATAAAATCGACACCCTCTTTTTTGCACAATTCTATGCCTTCATAAACCAAACCACTTCGTGGATTTGGCTTTACCCCACCAAGTTCCACAAAATCAATTTTTTCATCTTTCAGACATTTTGTCACACGGTCGTACAAACCGGAACGTTTGATGGAGCCTCCACCGTAATGAAGAAGCACTTTCGTTCCGCCAAAACGGCGGATCAGCTGACCGACATGCGCCTCTGCGCCTTTTCCAAAATCAAAATAAGTTGGTGCATAAAATGTAAAATTATCCATATTAGACCTCTTTTCTATGTTTTACTATTCAGGCGCCTCTTACGTGCAAGCACGACGATTCGCGGACTCTCAGACAGTGGTCCTGAATAGTTACAGTAAGTGTATGTTTCCTCTTTCCGCTTCCGCCACCATCTCATCCGGCCACAGGGATGCCTGCACCTCGCCGATGTGTGCTTTTCTCAGGAAGAACATACAGATACGGGACTGTCCGATTCCTCCCCCGATGGTATATGGCAGTTTGCCTTCCAGTACTTCTTTCTGGAATGGAAGATTTTTCCTTTCTTCGCAGCCCGCTTTTTTCAACTGCTCTTCCAATGCTTTTTCATCCACGCGGATTCCCATGGAAGAAAGCTCCAGTGCAATATCCAAAACCTGGTAATACACGATAATATCGCCGTTCAATGACCAGTCATCATAATCCGGCGCACGTCCGTCATGTGGTTCACCGCTTGCCAGCTTGTCTCCGATCTTCATAAGGAAAATTGCGCCATGTTCTTTGGCTGCCAGATATTCTCTCTCTTTCGGCGTCTTATCCGGATATTTTTCTTCCAATTCATACGTCGAAACAAAAGTGATATCCCGTGGAAGTGTTTTCTTTATGTAAGAATATTGTACGGACATATAATCCTCTGTCTCCTGCAGAGACTGGTATACTTTGCAGACGATTTCTTTCAATGTCTCTTCATTTCTCTGAGCCTTCTCAATGATACGTTCCCAATCCCATTGATCGACAAAGATTGAATGGATATTGTCCGTATCCTCATCGCGGCGGATTGCGTTCATATCGGTATACAATCCTTCCCCAACGGAAAATCCGTATCGTTTCAATGCATGGCGTTTCCATTTTGCCAGAGAATGTACAATCTGTACAACACGGTCATTCTGTTCGCGGATTCCGAAAGAAACCGGGCGCTCCACGCCATTCAGATCATCGTTCAATCCCGTTTCCGGTGCTACGAATAACGGTGCTGACACACGTGTCAGATTCAAATTTGTCGCCAATGCTCTCTCAAAAAAATCTTTTACTTTTTTAATCGCCACTTCTGTCTCACGGACATCAAGGGCGGATTGATAACCTTCAGGTACCTTCATTTCTGCCTCCTATAAATCACAGTTATTTACCGTTCTTGGGAATGGAATGACGTCACGGATGTTAGACATTCCTGTCAGGTACATCACACATCTCTCAAATCCAAGACCAAATCCGGCATGTCGGGTAGAACCGTATTTTCTCAAGTCAAGATAGAAATCATAGTCCTCTTTGCGCAGTCCGCATTCCTCCATACGTGCGACCAATTTATCGTAATCGTCCTCACGCTGGCTTCCGCCGATGATCTCGCCGATTCCAGGAACCAGGCAGTCCATCGCTGCAACGGTCTTTCCATCTTCGTTCATTTTCATGTAAAATGCCTTGATCTCTTTCGGATAATCCGTTACAAATACCGGGCGTTTAAATACTTCTTCTGTCAGATAACGTTCATGCTCTGTCTGAAGATCTGCTCCCCAGGATACTTTGTACTCGAATTTGTCATTGTTTTTCTCAAGAATTTCAATTGCTTCTGTATATGTAACATGTGCAAATTCTGAATTTGCCACATGCTCCAGTCTTTCAATCAGTCCTTTGTCCACAAAACGGTTAAAGAAATCCATCTCTTCCGGTGCATGTTCCAGCACATAGCGGATGACATATTTTAACATACTCTCGGCCAAAATCATATCATCCTGCAAATCCGCAAATGCAATCTCCGGCTCGATCATCCAAAACTCTGCCGCATGACGGGTCGTATTGGAATTTTCCGCACGGAATGTCGGACCAAAGGTATAAATATTTTTAAATGCCTGTGCATAAGTCTCGCCATTGAGCTGTCCGCTTACGGTCAGATTGGTCTCTTTGCCAAAGAAATCCCGGCTGTAATCAATGCTGCCATCTTCGTTTTTCGGCACATTATTCAGATCCAGCGTGGTAACTTGGAACATTTCTCCGGCACCTTCACAGTCACTTCCGGTGATCAATGGTGTATGAACATATACAAATTCACGCTCCTGGAAAAATTTGTGAATTGCATAGGCAATCAAAGAACGCACACGGAATACCGCCTGAAATGTATTTGTTCTCGGACGCAGATGACTGATCGTACGCAGGTACTCAAAAGAATGTCTCTTCTTCTGAAGCGGATAATCTCCGCTGGAAGCCCCTTCAATCTCTACACCGGATGCCTGAATCTCAAATGGCTGCTTTGCTTCCGGTGTCGCAACCAGAGTTCCTTTTACGATCACGGCAGCACCTACATTTAATTTAGAAATCGTTTCAAAGTTATCCAGGGTATCATTATACACTACCTGAATCGGCTCAAAAAATGTTCCGTCATTGACAACGATAAATCCAAATGTTTTTGACGCACGGATGCTTCGCACCCAGCCGCCGGTCACTACTTCCTTTCCGATATATTGTTCGCGGTCACGAAAAAAGCTTCGTACACTTGTTAATTCCATGTTTTCTTTCCTCCATTGTTCTCTATTTCAATTTCCCCATGGTTTTCCGTTTTTAAAAAAACCTCTATGAATATTTATACACCATTTTACGGATTATTGCAAGGATATCTCCCTCAGCTTTTCATATTTTTCTTTGGCTTTTTGTGCCGCTTTAGCAAAAAGCGTCTCAGCCCGCTCCGGATTTTCCCGCAAAAGCCTCTCGTAACGCAGCTCTCCCTTCAAAAATTCCTCATACGAAAGTTTTGGTTCTCCGGAATCCAAGACAAATGGATTTTCTCCCTCTCTGCCCCGTTCCGGAATAAAACGGAACAAATGCCAATATCCGGAAAGCACCGCATTTTTTTCCTCTTCGACTGCTTTTCCCATGCCTTTTCGTATGCCATGATTAATACATGGTGCGTACGCAAGGATCAACGACGGCCCGTCATGCACTTCCGCTTCCACCAAGGCTTTGAGGGTCTGATTGTAATCTGCGCCAAGTGCGACCTGTGCCACATACACATTGTCATAGCACATTGCGATAGCTGCCAGATTTTTCTTTTCTTTCTCGTTTCCCTGTGACGCAAACTGCGCAACCGCTCCCTGTGGAGTCGCTTTAGAGGCCTGTCCTCCGGTGTTCGAATACACTTCCGTATCAAAGACAAGAATGTTAATGTCCTCGCCGCTCGCAAGCACGTGATCCAGTCCGCCATAGCCGATATCGTACGCCCAGCCGTCTCCTCCGAAGACCCACTGGCTCTTCTTCGAAGCAAACTCTTTTAACTGCACAATCTCCTGCTGTAAACGGTTCGGATTTTCCAATTGCTCGTAATATGCTGTCATTTTCTGCACCGCAATGGCATTTTTCGTTCCCTCTGACCAGCTTCCCAGATAGGATTGCAAAACTTCCTTTTCTTCGCCTTCCGCTTCTCTCAGTCGGTCATTTGCCGCCTCCAATACCCGTTTGCGAAGTGTCTTCTGCGCCATCATCATACCAAATCCAAATTCGGCATTGTCTTCAAACAGCGAGTTCGCCCAGGCCGGCCCTTTTCCCTGCGCATTTACCGTGTAAGCACACGACGGCGCGGAACCTCCCCAGATAGAGGAACACCCGGTTGCGTTGGCGATATACAGCCGTTCTCCAAATAACTGCGTCACCAATTTGGCGTATGGTGTCTCCCCGCATCCGGCACACGCTCCGGAATACTCCAGCAGCGGCTTTTTAAACTGGCTTCCCTTTCCTGTGGTTTCCGGAAATTTATTCAAAACTTCGGAATCATTTTCGTGAGATTCTCCATAATCATACAATGGCTGCTGCCCCATCGCCTCACCGGATGGGATCATTTCCAGTACATTGTTTTTCTTATTTCCCGGGCAGATGTCCGCACAATTTCCACACCCGGTACAATCAAGCGGAGATACGGTAATCGCAAAAAGCCGGTTGGACATCCCTCGGAGTTGTGTAAATGTCCCCTCCGGGGCGTGTTCCCGCTCCTCCTCACGGATCACCAGCGGACGGATGCAGGCATGCGGGCACACCAGCGAACACGCATTGCATTGGACGCACCCTTCCGGATTCCATCGCGGGCTCCGGATCCCTACTCCGCGTTTTTCATAGGCCGCCGTTCCTACCGGCATCGTGCCATCTGCATATTCCACAAATTCGGAAACCGGCAGCTCATCTCCCCGCTGTGAATTCATTTTTCTCTGAATCGTTTTTACATAATGCAGAAACGAGGTCGGTTCTTCTTGTTTTTCTCTTTTCTTATCTTCCAGTTTTTTCCACTCCGTTTTCACTTCGATTTTCCGGAATTTTGTCATTCCTTCTTCAATCGCTTTCCGGTTCTGTTCTACGACTGCCTGTCCTTTTTTTTCGTATGTTTTTTCCGCTGCTTCTTTCAAAAGATTTTGGGCCTTTTCTACCGGCAGTATCCCGCTGATGGCAAAAAATGCCGCCTGCAGGATCGTATTGATCCGTCCACCTAATCCGATTTCTTTTCCAATCGCAAATCCATCAATGCAATAAAACCGGATTTCTTTTTCTGCCAATATCTGTTTTACTTTTACCGGCAGTTTTTCTTCCATCTCTTCCGAAGTCCACGGACAGTTTAATAAAAATGTGCCGCCTTGCCGCAGATCCTGAGCCATGTCATAACACTCCAGATACGCGGGCATGTGGCACGCGACAAAATCCGCCTGATGGACACGATATGCCGAACGAATCGGCTGCTTTCCAAACCGCAGATGCGAAATCGTAACGCCGCCGGATTTCCGCGAATCATATTCAAAATAGGCCTGCACCTGAAGCGGCGTATTTTCCCCGATGATCTTGATCGAGTTTTTATTTGCTCCTACCGTCCCATCGGCACCCATTCCCCAGAATTTACACTCGTAAGCGCGTTCTCCGGTCATTTCCACCGGATACGGTTTCAGCGAAAGATGCGTCACGTCATCACAGATCCCTATCGTAAAATTCTTTGTATGGTAATTTTTGTAAACTGCCGCAATATCTCCCGGTGTGACATCCTTTGATCCCAAACCGTATCTTCCTCCAAACACCGGAACCGACGCATATGGACTGTCCTTTAATGCCGCCACAATATCAAGGTACAATGCCTCGCCCACTGCTCCCGGCTCTTTAGAACGGTCTAACACCGTAATCTGTTTTACACTTTTGGGAAGTGCCGCAAGCAGATGTTTCTTGGAAAACGGGCGGAACAACCTTACCTGCACAAGCCCGATCTTTTCTCTTCCCTCCTGCTGCATAGCATCGATCGTCTCTTTGATCGTCTCACAGACCGACCCCATCGCCACAATAACATGTGTCGCCTCTTTATCTCCATAATAATCAAATAAATGATACTCTGTCCCTGCGCGTTCATTGACCTCATTCATCGTATTTTCGACGATTTCCGGCAGTCTGTCATAATATCCGTTTGCCGCCTCCCGTACTTGGAAAAATATGTCAGGGTTTTGTGCTGTGCCGCGCTGTACCGGATGTTCCGGATTCAATGCACGTTTCCGAAAGGCATCCACTGCTTCAACAGGCATCATTTCCTGCAGAGAAACCTCATCCCACACTTCGATTTTCTGAATCTCATGTGACGTACGAAACCCATCAAAGAAGTGAAGAAATGGAATGCGCCCCTGAATCGCCGCGATATGCGCGACCGCCCCCAGGTCCATCACTTCCTGCACACTTGACGCGCAGAGAATTGCACAGCCTGTCTGACGACAGGCGTAAATATCGGAATGGTCGCAGAAAATGGACAGCGCATGTGTTGCCAAAGCTCTCGCCGCTACGTGAATGACTGCCGGAAGTAGTTCACCTGCCATTTTATATAGATTTGGTACCATCAAAAGAAGCCCCTGGGATGCCGTGTATGTCGTCCCAAGAGCTCCTGCCTGCAATATCCCATGAAGGGCACCGGCCGCCCCTGCTTCCGACTGCATCTGCCGGATGAGCGGAGCATGTCCAAACACATTTTTCTTTTCCTTTGCCGCCCATTTTTCCGTATATTCTGCCATCGGTGAAGATGGTGTAATCGGATATACTGCTGCCGCCTCGGTAAATGCATACGATACATACGCCGCTGCCATATTGCCGTCCATGGTCTGTGTATTTCTTTTCATAGAATCCCCCTTTTCCTGCGTATCCCTTTACGCAAACATTGTCTTACTAAAAGGATATGCGGAAAGTGGGAAAATTATTCCTTATTTTCCGGCATAAAGAATCGGTTTTTAAACATAACCTCCATCAATATGCGGTATTCATCTTCATTTGCTTCTACCTTTAACTGAGCAAAGGTTTCCTCATCCGAATACATCTGCGGACTCATTACTGCGGAAGCCTTCTTTGCCGTCGCATTAAACAGCATGATCTTATTTACACCCGCTGCGGCATTCCATGTACTCCAGGTATTCAATCCTGTTACATTCGGGGAACCATTACTCAAAAATGCCCCTACATATTTCTGCATAATACTTGTCAATTCTTTCCTGCCCGCTTTATTCTCTGTACGGATCGCATTCGGCGAAAGTTCCGGATTTTCATTCTTATACGATTCACGCAGGAAATCCTTCGATACGCCATGCGCCGCTCCCACATAGATACTGTAAGCAGTATCGGTCACTGCCGGATCCGTTCCCCACAAAAAGCGGTACGCATATACCGGTTGATGCAGCGCATCCTGTGAAAGCAGATTTGCCGTCTCTTCGATATAATGTTCCGATTGGAATAAACTTCCATACTGAATTGCCAGCTGCATCAGGCGGTCATACGTAGTCGTTGTAGTCGTACTTAACGCCTCGGTAATATCCGTTTTTATAGCAAAGCTGGAAAATTCTGTAACATCACTTCCAAGGATCACCGGTACTCGATTATAATTTCCACTCGCGATAACGGAAAATCCTTCTTTCGGGATCACCGTTCCATCGTTAAATCCCTGTGGGAAAAGATTCAGACGCAGTGCCGAAGAACGGTACATATTGGCAACTTCCGCAGTCGTAAGACTGTAAAACAGATCCCGGATAGTTGCATTATCAGCCGACTGAATATATTTCAGTGCTGCTTCTTTCGTCGCATAAGTTCCCCGGTTCACTAATACTGTCGCAAGCTTACTCTCCGAAGATTCTTCTCCCTGCTCCGCCGTACATGTCTGACAACCGCCGCTAAAAGCAATTACTTTATGAAATAACCCCTTCATCTGTGGGGAGATCATACAGAGCATCACATTTCTTGCTCCCGCAGAAAAGCCGGACAGCGTAACATTTCCTGCATTTCCTCCGAAATTTCCGATTTCTCTCTGTACCCATTGAAGCGCTGCCTTGATGTCAAGCAAGGTAAAGTTTCCACTATTTTCCTCTGCCGTTCCGGTCTGCAATGCCGGATGACTCAGGTAACCAAATGCTCCCAGGCGGTACTCAACGGAAACGACAACCACTTTCGCCGCCACAGCAAATTTAGAGAAGTCGGTATTGGCTGTCCCGGACGCATTTCCGCCGCCATGCAGATAAACCATGACCGGCAGATTCTTTTCTGTCGTATTCGGACGGTAGATATTTACATACAGACAATCTTCTGTTCCCTGGTAATTTGTTCCATCTCCATAACATGCCGCTCCCGATTTCGGAATACGCGCATTCCATGTTCCGCTCCAGGCGCTGACCGGCTGAGGAGCTTTCCAGCGGTTGGTTCCGCCTGTCGAAGCGCCGTAAGGGATTCCATACCAGATCAACGAAGCTGCATCACTGCTCTTTGTGCCCTTTACATTTCCTTTCGTCGTAGTACGGATCGTTCCCTCTGCCACTTTAACACGAACGGTTTTTTTGCTGTTTCCATCCTTCGAATATATCGTAACACTGGTACTTCCGGATGCCAGAGACGTAACCTTTCCCTTCGCAGATACCGTTATGATCTCCGGATTTTTCACTTCATAATGTAATTTTGTATATGATGCATTTTCCGGTTTGGCAGCTGCCTCCAGCCGCACCGAACCACCAAACGGAATCGAGATCTGTGTCGAAGGAACGGTAATTTTCTTTACTTTCTTTCCGACAATCAAACGGATAGCCACTACCTTTTTCTTTTTTTTATCGTAACCACGCAGATACGCCTTTCCTTTCTTTTTGGCAATCAATTTGCGGTTTGCCTTAACCTCAATTACCTTGGGTTTTGTAGACTTCCACGTAAGATTACGGTACTTTGCCAGATTATTCTTTGTAAAGGGATGATTTTTCAGCAGTTTTGTAATCGTTTTACTGCTGCCCTTTTTCATCGTATATACAATTTTTTCCTGTGCCTGTATCGTTTTTATACCACAAAAAAATGTACCTGCTCCGAAGAGCAGGCACATTAAAAACATCATTCTGACTATCTTTTTGCTATTCATGCGTATGCCTCATTTCTACTCTTGCTGTGATTTTATTATGCTAACAATAACATAAAGCAAAAATATGGCATCCCCATAAAATTTTAATTAGATATTGGCATCGACCTCAATCCCTTTGATATCATCCATTAAAAGGTTCAGATCATCCACCATTTTCTTAATCTTTTTATCTACATCGTCTTTTTTCTTAGATTGTTCCACCATTTTTTCAGGAAGAGTATCCTCCGACTTGTCCTGTTTATTCTCCTCCTGTTTTTCTTTGATCTTTTGCGCTTCTTCCTTGGCTTGTTCCATTTTTTCTTCGATGTCATTTTTCGCATCGTCCAACAAAGAAGCCGCCAGCTCTTTGGCACTTTGAATCAATAAATCTTCTGCCTCATTTGACGCATCCACCATCGCATGACTTTTTAACCGCTCTACTTTCACATCGGAAACCGTCTGTCCATATGTTTTTGCAAGCGAACGATTTTCTTCCACTTTCTTCCTAATCTCTGTCATGCGTTCATCAATATCTTTTATATTTTGAGCCATAACCGGATCTTCTGCCTGAGAAAGCATCTCTTTCCGCTGCTCCTTCAGATCACTCAATTCTTTTAACTGTTGGGTGGTATCCGAAAGAAGCGCTTCCCTTTTCTCCTTCATCTCATTCACACTGAGATCCATCTTTTTATCACTCTGAAAGATATTTCCTACCAGCTTATCTGCACGTTTTTTCGCCAATGTACTACGGACAGATTTCGCATTATCCGGATTCCGTCTGCCAAATGACAGTTTCGTCTCATCGTATTGATTTACATTAATGCTAATATTCATATCTCACGCCTCCATTCGCTCGATAATCTTTGCCGTCTGACGATATACATCCAATGGGTCTTCATCCATGAAAAACTGTCCATCTTCGTATAAAATCTTACCATCTATCATCGTCATCCGCACATTTTCCTTGCTTCCGCTATATACCAGATTTTTAAGAATGTCATGCTCCGGCTGCATATTCGGGCGTTTCATATCAATACGTATGATATCGGCAAGTTTGCCTTCTGCAAGGCAATCGCAGTCCTTTAATCCCATTACAAGTGCTCCTTGTGTCGTCGCCATCGAAAGAACATCGTCCGCCTTCATCGCTGCGGCATCTTTATGATATACCTTCGGCAGTACTGACGCAAGATACATCTCACGGAACATATCAAGCGCATTGTTGCTCGCCGGTCCATCCGTTCCCAATGCTACCGGAATCCCCGCATCCATCAATCCACACAGATCTGCGATCCCGCTCGCTAATTTAAGATTTGACGACGGATTGGATACGATCGCGAGTTTGTTTTTCTGGCAAATTTTCTTATCCTCTTCGGACATCCAGACCCCATGAAAGCCCCCGCCACCATGAGTAAACATACCAATAGAATCCAAAAACCCAAACGGGGAAACATGATACTTTTCATAACATTCCTCGACCTCTTTCTTTGTTTCTGCTATATGCGTATAGACCGGCTTGCGAAGATCCAAAGCCACCTTGGCAAGCTGTTCTAAGGTTTCACGTTTTGTCGTATATTCCGCATGGAATCCAAGTTGACAGGAAACCAGCGGCGACATCTCATTTAAGCGGTAAAACTGTTCTTTCACTTCTTCTACCGAACTGCAGAAGTCATTCAGACCACTGCACATTACCGTACGAAATCCCACATCGCGTGACACTTCCGCATGGCAGTCAAAATCACGGTACATATCAAAATTCGCTGTAATCCCGCTTGTCAGATATTCCATGATTCCCAAACGGATCAGCCAATATTGATCCTCTTTCGTAAGTTTGTCTTCCATCGGAAAGATTTTTTCGTACAACCAGGTCTGCAATGGCACATCGTCTGCATACGAACGAAGAAATGTCATCGCTGTATGCGTATGCGCATTTTTAAATCCCGGCAGGAGAAGGTCATTTTCCACGTCAATCTCGCGGTCCCACATTTTCTGTGGCGCATTTTCCGCATCGCCCACATAGGTGATCCGGTTTCCCTCGACATGGAGTTCTCCTGTAAAAATTTCCCGATTCGGTCCCATCGCCGCAATTCTGGCATGATAGAACCGTATCTTATTGTCCTTACATATCATCAATAATCACACTCTGTTGAACCGGCTGTGCCACCATCGGTCTTACCGTCGGTTCTGTCTTCTCGATCATATCTGCTGTCATTTTACTGATTGCCTTATATACGAGCAGGCGGAACAATGGAGCCATCTTTTCTCCAACTTCTGTCACTTCCATATGGTTCAATGGAGTCTTGCTGATTCCGCAAGCCATATTGGAGATACAGGACAATCCGCACACACGCATTCCCATGTGGCGTCCTGCAATTGCTTCGATCGCCGTACTCATACCAACGGCATCTCCACCGATTGCCTGACACATACGAACTTCTGCTGTGGATTCATACTGTGGTCCACGCATCTGTACATACACACCTTCACGAAGCGGCACATTACAGTCTCTCGCTGACTGACGGATGCACTCGCAAAGCTGGGTATCGTAAAGATTTTCCATCGAAGGAAAACGGCTGCCCCACTCATCTACATTTGCTCCCTGCAAAGGAGACGGCATAAAACTTGCGATCTGATCGGTGATCATCATAAAATCTCCCGGACGGTACATCGTATTCAATCCACCGGCAGAATTTGTCAAAAACAGAATTTCTGCTCCGAGTTTTTTCATGACACGAATCGGAAGAACCACATCGCTGATCGCATATCCTTCATAAAAATGAACACGGCCCTGCATGATCACTACAGGAGTCTCCTCGATATATCCAAATACAAAACGACCTTTATGACCATCTACCGTAGATACAGGAAATCCCTGAATCTGAGCATAGTCAATCGAATCTACCACTTTAATCACTTCTGCCAAAGCACCCAGTCCGCTTCCTAAAACAATCGCTACCTTTGGCACAAAATCAATTTTCGTACGAATCTGCTTATAACACAATTCGACCTTCTCATATACTGAATTCATTGGTTCACTTCCTTAACAAAATATTAGTTATATTTATTGTAACTGTTTTTTCTCTTATTGTCTAGTCAAATTTGCGGATTTTACTCCAATTTTACCCGAAAAACATCTCAAAAACCAGATTGCTCACATCAATTCCTTTTGCAGTCAGAAAAAGCCGGTCTTCCTCCCTGGCAGCAAGTCCCATGTCACAGATTTTCTGAATGGTTTTTCCATATCGGGCAAAGGCATCCTCTCCAAATCTTTCCCGGTATTTTCTAAGGGAAACTCCCTTCATGCACCGCATTCCAAGGATAAAAAATTCCACCTGCTCGTCCTCTTTCGTAAGAATTTCCTCAACCGATGCCACCGTCTCGCCCCGGCTAAGCCGGCTCACATACTGCCTCAGACCGGTCTCATTTTTCAAGCGGAACGTTCCGATTTTCGAGCTCGCACCAAGTCCCACACCAAGGTAATCTTCCCCGGTCCAATATTTGGTATTGTGACGGCTCTCAAATCCCGGTCTTGCATAATTGGATATCTCATAGCGGGCATATCCTCTGTCCGCTAGCATCTGCTGCGTCAATTCATACATTTTACGATCGGTGTCTTCGTCTACCGGCGGATTGTCTCTATATTTTTCAAAAAATGGGGTTCCTTCTTCAATGATCAAACTATAGGACGAAATGTGCTGCGGTTCCAATGCCAGTATTTCCCGCAGCGAATGTTCATACGAAGCAATCGTCTGTCCGGGAATCGCACTCATCAGATCCACACTCAGATTTGTAAATCCAGCCTCTCTCGCCCAAAATACCGCCTGTTTCGCCTGCGAAAAGGTATGAATCCTTCCCAAGAGAGAAAGTTCTTTTTCCACCGCCGACTGAATCCCGATGCTGAGACGATTGATCCCCAGATCACGAAAGGCCCGCAATGACTCTGCGGTCACGGTTCCCGGATTACACTCCATCGTGATCTCCGCATCTGATTTTACCGAAAATATCCTTCTAATTGTCTCCAAAATCGTTCCTATCTGCCTTCCCGAAAGCAGACTCGGAGTCCCGCCACCGAGATAGATCGTATCTACCTCCGCGGGAGACTCCGGCATTTTAAACGGATTACAGATTTCTTTCTGCAATGCATTCACATAGTTTTCTACTTCGCTGCAATCCGTCTCTCTTTTTAACGGAAATGACAAGAAATCGCAATAATTGCACTTCTTTACGCAAAAAGGAACATGGACGTAAATACCCAAAGATCCCATATCAGTTTTCCTCGTCCAACTTCAAAACGCTCATAAATGCCTTCTGTGGAATCTCTACATTTCCAATCTGGCGCATACGTTTCTTTCCTTCTTTTTGCTTTTCCAGCAGTTTCTTTTTACGCGAGATATCACCCCCATAACACTTGGCAAGGACATCTTTTCGCACCGCTTTTACCGTCTCGCGGGCAATGATCTTATTGCCGATCGCTGCCTGTACCGGAATTTCAAACAGATGTCTCGGGATCTCCTGTTTGAGTTTCTCACACATCTTTCTTCCGCGCTCATAGGCTGTACTTTCGTGTACAATAAAGGAAAGGGCATCGACCTCCTCTTTATTGATCAGTATATTTAACTTCACAAGGCTGGATGGTTCATAGCCTTTCATCTCATAATCAAATGACGCATATCCTCTCGAACGCGATTTCAGGGAATCAAAGAAATCATAAATAATCTCATTCAGCGGCAGTACATATTTGAGAAGCGCTCTTGTCTCCTCCATGTATTCCATTCCAAGGTACACTCCGCGCCGTTCTTGACAAAGAGTCATAATTGCGCCGACGAACTCTGTCGTAACCATAATCTCCGCATTTACTACCGGCTCCTCCATATGCTCGATCTCAGACGGATCCGGAAGATTGGAAGGATTTGTCACTTCGACCATTTCCCCATTGGTCTTGTACACATGATATACAACACCCGGTGCCGTCGTCACAAGGTCAAGATTGTACTCTCGCTCCAGTCTTTCCTGAATGACTTCCAGATGAAGTAATCCCAAAAATCCGCATCGGAATCCAAATCCCAACGCAATCGATGTCTCTGCCTCAAACTGAAGCGCCGCATCGTTTAACTGCAATTTCTCTAACGCATCACGCAGATCCTGATATTTTGCACCATCTGCCGGATACAATCCGCAGTACACCATTGGCTGTACTTTCTTATATCCGGGAAGTGCCTCTGCACACGGATTATCTACTGTCGTCACGGTATCACCGACACGCGTTCCCTCTACATTTTTCAAACTTGCCGTAATATAGCCAACCATTCCGGCGGACAATTCTTCACATGGAATAAACTGACCGGCACCAAAGGTACCAACTTCCACTACCTCTTCTTCCAATCCGGTCGCCATCATACGTATTTTCGTCCCCTTTTTCACGGTTCCATCAAAAATACGACAGAAAATAATAACCCCTTTGTATGAATCATAAATCGAGTCAAAGATAAGTGCCTTCAGCGGTGCTTTCTCGTCTCCCTGTGGTGCCGGGATCTTCTGCACGATCTGCTCCAGCACTTCTTCGATATTCGTTCCCATCTTTGCTGAGATCAACGGCGCATCTTCCGCCTCAATCCCGATCACATCTTCAATCTCCGCTTTGACACGCTCCGGCTCTGCGCTCGGCAAGTCAATCTTATTGATGACCGGCATGATCTCCAGATCATGATCAATCGCAAGATAACAGTTTGCCAGCGTCTGGGCCTCAATTCCCTGCGCCGCATCCACGATCAGGATAGCCCCTTCACAAGCCGCCAGACTTCGTGACACTTCATAATTAAAGTCAACATGTCCCGGAGTATCGATAAGATTGAAGATATATTCTTCGCCATCCTTTGCTTTATATACGATTCGCACGGTCTGTGCTTTGATCGTAATTCCACGTTCACGCTCCAATTCCATATTATCAAGGACCTGAGCCTGCATTTCCCGCTCCGTCAAAAGCCCCGTCTTTTCTATGATTCGATCTGCCAGAGTAGATTTCCCATGGTCAATATGGGCAATAATACAAAAATTTCGAATGTTACTCTTTTTTATTTCTGACATAATTTAACATTTTCCTTCCATTCAATATTCTTATGGACAAGTATACCATAAAAAGAAAGGAAATTCTATAACTTTTTGACTTGGATTGAAACCGGGAGGTCTTCTTTGACAATACTTTTAGTATTCCAGTTCCCGATACTCCATTTTTCCTTTCAACGTCTTCGTTGTCACCTGCAATGCATTTTTGCCAATGCTTTTTACAGATTTTGGAATGACAAGTTGATCAAAGCCACAACTTTCAAACGTTCCCGCCTTTATCGTACGAAGTGACTTTGGCAGATCAATCTTTCGCAAACTGTAACAGTTGCGGAATGTCTCTTTTTCTAGAATCCTATACGTTTCCTTCTGCTCATTATCCGTTATACTTTCCAGTGAAACAGTCTGTCCATCTGCATTTACTTCATAAAATGCCTTATCCTTTTCAACAGTCTCTGCATATACCCACGGCGAAAGGATTAAACATAACATTAATGAAAATAACAATAGGATTGATTTCTTCATAGAAAATTAAAAAATGTAATACAATGAAAGTAGATAGCAAGCGTTCTCAAAGTCAGATTAAAAACGGTGATATTCTTCTTTCTTATATCGGTTTGCTTTGTCAGGGAAAAACCACTTACGAGGATATCCGCGAAATGTCGGCAGATCTTGATTACTATGAACTTGCACTTGGAATCACAAGATCCATTCCATCTGCCGAAACACTGCTTCAGAGAATGGATGATATCGGTTCTTCTCTTAGAAAAAATATCCTTGATGCCAATGTTGAAATGTTTCATACCTATAACATAGAACCGACCCCGATTTCAGAGGAGTTCGCTCCCGTTGACCTTGATGTTACCCCAATGGATAATTCAAAAACCCATAAAGAGGGAGTTTCCTACACGTACAAAGGGTTTTTCGGTTATGCTCCCATGATGGCATATATCGGTGCCAAAGGTTTTCTTGTAAATACCGAACTTCGAGAGGGAAGCCAGCATTGCCAATGCAACACCCCGGCTTTTCTGAGCGTGTTAATAAATGTGGTCGTTTTTAGGAATACAATACACCAAAAGTCATGCTGTTTTGAATAATTTATGAAAGATGTATTATTCCTATTTTTTTACATAGAGTTTCACAGATTCAGGAAAACGGTTATATTTATCCTCAGTTTCATATTTCCAATGCATCCCTTCTTTTTTCATCCCGATAGATGTCCATGTGTCGTTATCCGTTTCACAGATCTCAAACTCCGCAATTCGTTTTCCAATTCTTTCCTCTGCCATAATGATGCATTGAGGCAGAGCGTAATAAGAGTAAGTTCGAACTTCCGGTGTGGTACATATAGGAAGTTCGATTCTCTTTATCTTTTGTGTGTCTTTGTTTATCACGAAAACTTTCTCCTCTCATCCGTTTCTTGTCCCACTATAATTCCTAAAACCAGCATAATCCCCGAAAAAATCACTGCATATTCCATATAAAGAACCGTTTTCCCGATGATTTGAAGGATTTTCAGAATAATAATTACTGCAATCACTCCCGTAGAAGCCAGTCTTGCTTTTTTCTTTATCGCCTGGTATTCCTGTACGTCATAATTCATATTTTTATGATTCATCGCACCTATTCGGAGAATCACCCCAAATACGCATAAGCAAAACAAATCAATTACGATTACATTATTGCTTGTAAAGTCCACCAGATAAATCACAAAAATTTCCAATCCGACTGTCCCTAGATAGCATTTCCAAAAAGAATCAAAATGGAAACCACCGGTTCTGTTTCGGATCATAAAGAAGCAAGCGATAAAAGCCCAGACATGAATTACTTCATGAAAATAGAAACCCACACCTGTCATTGTCAACATGACTAAAATGCTTTCTATAGCACAGATGATATGGTATTGGTATGTCTCTTTTTCCTTTTCCGTAATCACCTGGGCTTTTATCAATGCTAAAATATACTTTGTAACTATTTTTTCTACCACGTATATTTTCCTTTAGTTATCCTTTGTTTTGTTTGCTGGTCGCTTTGGCTGATGCAAAAATCCCACACAATGAGGCGGCCACTTTGTCTCCTCTTTCTTTACAAATTTCTCCATCAGTTTTCCGCTTACTTTGACTGCTTTTTCTTTTAACATAAAAAAGCCACGCTCCTTTCCTACTTTGGGTAAGTCCTACCCAAGCAGTTTGAGTGTAGCAATTTTTCTCATCTTTTACAATATCAATTACATTATTTTGCCTTTTTTGACGAAATTTTTCTCTGGCATCGGAATACAGACCACCGCATGAAATTCTGAATCAAGGCTGTCAAACTGGCAGAAACCTCCGTATTTTTCTGCTGTATTCCGGATATTTTTCATTCCATATCCATGTAATTCTGCATCCTTTTTCTTCGTGGTAGTATATAACTCTCCATTCTTTTTCCGGTCGCCCTCAAACGAATTTTGTACGGAGATCAAAAACTCTTCCTGTTTCAATTCCAATTTTATCCGAAGTATCTTCTCATTTTCGCATTCCTTCAATGCTTCGATTGCATTGTTCAAAAGATTGGATAGCAAAAGTATGATATCTAATTCTTCCATACATACCGCAGATAAATCTCCGATCTGCAGTACGATAACAGCCCCGATTTCTTTTGCCTCATTATATTTGTCATTTAAAACTGTATTAATAATGACATTATGTGTATCAATCTGCTCTGCCTCTACACTGTACTTATGATTTAACTGGGCAAGATACGTTTTTAGTTCTTCATAATTCTGGTGTTCTACTAATCTCTGCAGGCAATTGAGATGATTTCTGAAATCATGATTTAAACTTTTTTGTAAATCTAATTTTTCTTCCATCACCTTATATTCCCGTTTTTCTCCTGCCGCCGCTAATTCAAGCATTTTTCTCTCATAAAGGAGTTGATTTTTTTCTGCATCACTCTTCATAAAGAATACAAGAAGCAGATTTGCGATAAGAACGATAGACAAACATCCCCAAATTAAATATCGCATCTTGGCATTTAACGCGCCAATATCATTAGATAATATACCTGCCATCAAACAGATGGAAATAAATGGAATAATCGCATATCTCATCATATTCGTTTGTTTCTGAAAATCATTCCATCTTCCTGCTGCAAATTTCCGCAGACAAAGAATAATGATCAATAAAACTGCTTTACTCGTCAATACAATTAGCATAGCCACCAATTCTTCATCTTTATTTGCAACTGTAATAACTTGCGTATCCAGTAATACCGTTATGACATCTGCAATTACCAGAATAAAAATAAACATCACTGCAGCCAGCAGAGCCCGCTTCTTTTCCTTGCTTTTTAAGACAACTATAAAACTAAAAAGAAGAACTATCATCGCAATCTCTTTCACAATAAAACTGTCCTCAAAAAGATACGACATAACAAGTGCAGAAAAAGACAATGCTAAAATCCACAGTGCGTAAAATCCGCTTTTATGCTTTTTCTCTGTTGGCACAAAAGCGTCCTGAAACAGGAAAAAGCATACCATCTCCATAACCACGATAAGAAAACTCTGTAAATACTCCATTAAAATCCACCTCGTTTACGCAAATAATTTTTTCGTACTTCATTTCTCAGATATTTCGGGAAATGAAGTGTCGTGCCATCGATAAGAACGACATCCTGATCCAGCAGTTTTTCCACATAATTCACATTTACCAGATAACTTTTTTGGATTCGCAGCATATCTTCAGAACCGATTTCCTTTTCGATGTCATCCAGTTTTTTATAAAGACCATATTCTTCTCGTTTTCCTTTATGGAGAACATGGAAAATACTCTTATGATTTTTCGATTCTATGTATATCAAGTTACTTACACGAATTTCTGCATCTCCGACATTGGAAAATTTGTACGCGATCACTTTGTGGTCTTTCCGAATCTTTCGGAGGATATTTTTCAAAGCCTCGCGCAGGTCTGCTTCCATTTTGTCATAATCCTTTATCACAAACCAGGTTGCCTGCACCTGATAACCCGTCGCGGCATATTCTGCATAAGCCGTAACAAACACTAAAAATGTATCTTCTCCATATTTTCGAAGATACTTCGCCGTCTCGATGCCATTCATTTTGTCCATCTGCATGTCTAAAAACACGATATCATATTTTCCCACTTCCTCTTTCAACTCCACAAATTCTTCTCCCGAATAAAACTCATCCACCTGACATTCCAGCTTGTGCTCCTTGAAAAACGCTTTCACAATCTCAGATACCTGGTCTACGAATATCTTTTCATCATCACATACTGCTATCCGGAACATACTTTCCCCTCTTTCGTACTATTCTTTATCTATTATACTAAAAAATGCATTGAAAATCAATAAAAATGGGAGTTCCCGGCATGTTGACTTCCCTTATGGCTGCCTTGCAAAAAATAGCAAAAAATCCCCTCTCATTTTACTTGCACTTTTCTTTCATTTGATGTAGAATGATGCCATGAGGGCATGACCTTCTAAAACTATGAAAAGAAAGGATAATGATTATGAAATTGATAAAAAGAAGCATTTCACTCGCTTTGGCTGCAGCTTTCCTGATTACCGGGATGCTCGGTGCTGTTCCCGCACAGGAAACACAGGCTGCTCCTCGTTTGAGTAAAAGTTCGGTAACATTGACCGTTGGAAAAAGCACGACTCTTCGTGTGAAAGGAACAACCAAAAAAATCGTGTGGCGTTCCACTAAAAAATCCGTTGCTTCGGTAAATTCCAAAGGAAAAGTCGTTGCAAAAAAAACGGGAAATGCACGTATCTGTGCGAAGTTTTCCGGCAAGAAGCTGTTCTGTAGCGTAACCGTAACCGGTTCATCTGCGGATACGAAAGCCGGTGGCAGATTGAATCCGCTTTCTGCTTACAAAGAACATACGATCAATTATTATGATGATGGGAAAAAGATTGGTACGTTTAAGATCAAATTAAACTCCTTCCTTTCCGGACAGAAAGCAAGTGAAAAGATATTGTCTAATCCGGAAAACCTGAAACCTACCAATTCACAGGAATACATTTATTTCCAGTTTAATGTAAAATATGTATCGGGAACCGAAGTAGTAGATCTGAAAGATGTATTTAGTTATTATTACAATATTTTTGATTCTACCGGGACAAAGCAATTGGAAAATATTGACTGGGGATTCTTCTTTGAATTGATGGAAGATCTCAGCGATGTAACACTCTCACCGGGTCAGTCAAGCAAATGTTCCAAGGCAATATTGGTAAGCAAAGGAAACACTCCGGTTCTGTATCGAATCCGCACCGGACGTACTTCTTACACTTGGTTTACTACAAAAAAATAATCCGCATAACAAAGGGACTGTAAATCATTTACAGCCCCTTTTATTTTTAACACTCTCCTTCCAGGCGGAGCATTTCTTTCTTAAGTCGCTTCATAATCTTTTTTTCCAGTCTTGATATGTAACTTTGTGAAATCCCCATGCAGTCAGCGACTTCTTTTTGTGTCTTTTCACCCCCTTCATAGTCTGCAAGGCCAAACCGCATATGAATGATCTTACGTTCCCTCTCACTTAATGTCGAAAGTGCTTTCTTCAATAATTTGATATCCACCTCCCTCTCAATATCCTTGTAAATGATATCTTCACTCGTACCAAGAATGTCGGAAAGCAGCAGTTCATTGCCGTCCCAGTCTACATTCAGTGGTTCATCGATGGAAACTTCCATCTTAATTTTACTGTTTCTCCGCAGATACATCAAAATTTCGTTTTCGATGCAGCGGGAAGCATAGGTCGCCAGTTTTATCTTCTTGTCTGCACGAAATGTGTTGATTGCCTTGATAAGACCAATGGTTCCGATTGAGATGAGGTCCTCAACCCCGACTCCGGTATTGTCAAATTTTTTGGCTATGTAGACAACCAGACGCAGATTGTGCTCTACCAGTTTGTTTTTTGCCGCCTCCGGATCCTCTCCGGACAATCCCTCGATACAGGCCGCCTCTTCTTCTGCCTCCAATGGTGCCGGCAAAATCTCCGCACCGCCGATATAATGAATATCACCTCCTTGATGAAACAGCATACTCTTCCAGTCCTGCATCATGCGAAACTGAAACCGATTTGGCATTGACAACCGCAATAACATGAAAATTCCTCCTAGTCCTTTTAGTTTTAGTGTAACTATTCAGGACGCCCCTCCCCACACACATTCGCATTTCGAACACTTCGTGTTCTTTTCTCGCCTTTGACAAGGCTAAAAATGCTCATATGTGGAGGGGGAGCCCTATTAGGATCTCAATGTATGGAAATCAAAGTCTCTTACGTGCAAGCACGACGATTCATTGATTTCCATACATTGAATCCTGAATAGTTACATTTTGTTTAAATATCCCGCTATGGAATAAGATATCAAATCCGGCATCGTTTGACAGGCATTTATCATATATCCCTAACCATTCCCGATCCTTACTGATTCGTTTCCCGTCAGGCAGCCGGATTTCCATCTTATCCACCAATATTCCCGGAAGAAAGCCCCGCTCTTCTCCCACGGAATGATATGGTATATAACGCAAAAGCAACGTTTCTCCGTTGTTTATCATCCCTTCACTTAGTGCCTCAGAAAGTTCCATTTCCTCTTCCTGCGTGAGAAGTTTTTGAAACAACTCTTTTGTCACAATGGATACCCCTGCACCGCTGACCGGCTCTACCAGCCGGTTCCCTGTATCGAAAAAACCGGTTCCCTGTACCGATTTTCCATGCCATATCAGCCGTGTTTCATACATGTACTGTTCCGGCATCCGATTCCCCAGTGTCCGCCGTACCGCCCCTGCTGCCAATTGTATTCCGATGCTTCCTCCCAAAAGGAAAACAAGCGAAATACTATGTAATCCTAAAAATTCACGAATTCCAAATAACGTTCCGGAAACGGCAGCCGCGGTCAGATAAAATCCGACCACACACCGAAGATGTCCCCGGAAATTCATTTTGCCATAGACAAAACGAATCAGGATTGACGTTCCTACAGCATAGACCAAAATCCAGAGAATCCATCTGGTACGAATCCCAAGTATCACAACCAGCACACCAAGCAGCGCCCCCAGCCCTGCTCCTGCTATGCTCCTTGCGGAAACAGCAGGTTTTCTGCGCCAGTAATTCAGTATCTGAAACACTTGCAGATTCATAAGAAAGTTGACAAAAAAGAAGATATCAATGTATACTTTCATACATGTCATTCCTCATTCTTTTTATGCTTTTGCATAGTCTTATCATAGCGGATCCGGCGAGATTATTTTGTCAAATTCGGGCGGAAGAATTCTAAAATATTTCCTGCCATATCGACACCGATAGACAGAAAAAAAGACTCTTCCCGACAAATAGGGAAAAGTCTTTATCTAATTTTGTCAAATGCCGTCAAAGCTTATTCAAATTTCATCGAAAAAGAAAGGCTGCCTGAATGATAGTCAAATGTTCCGAGTGCCCCATTGACAATTGTAAATTGAGGCGACTTGTGCCCGATATCTGCATCAAACACAATTGGCACATGCAGTTCGGATAAAATTACCTCGACAGCTTCCACATACGTATGATCCGTAAACGACTCAAACATACATGGTCTGCCAAATACAAAACCTTTTGCCGTATCAAACCAGCCTGCCTCTTTTAACTGCCAGAGACCTCTTGTCAGAGAATCACTGTCGAGAGAAAAACTCTCCAGATACCATAAAATTCCATCCTCTTTGTATTTGTGTACAAATTCTTTTGTCTTATCAAAACGGGTTCCGACCAGATTTAATAAAACATCCACGCATCCCCCTAACAGCCTTCCGTTTATGGATATTTTTTCCAATTCCTGCTCATTCTGTCTTGCAAAACAAACGGATTTTTTATCGATATGATACCCTTCTTCCGGAGACTCCCGGTCATAAAAATCATCTTCATATCCTTCAAATGTTTTCTGTATTACCGGATTTCCCGTCATACACGCATAATTATAATTTACCGCATCGTGCCATGGCTGCATGGAAAAATCGTTAAAATGATTCCCGTAAACACTTGCTGTATCACACAATGTCGTAATGGTATACGTAAGTCCTGTATTGTCCGAAAATCCCTGAAACCAAGTCGGATTTTCCCGGATTTTCTGAAAATCCAAAAGAGGCAGTATTTCCATCAAAAAATCTCCGCCTTTGGCTGAAAAGATATAGGACACTCCCGGATCTGTGATAAGGCTCATCAACTGCTCCGCACGTTCTGTCTTTTCGCTGCTTCGCCCTCTTCCATCGCTTGTCCTTACATTTTTTGTCTCACGGATCACATACCCCAGATTCTCCATCTTTTTGACCGCAAGATCCAGCCGCTGATAATCCATTTCTTTGCGGTTTCCATCTGACGGCGCAGTAATTCCGATCGTATCACCTTTTTGTAAAAATTTTGGATATTTCATGTCAGTCCTCCGTTTCTCTCTTGAAATCCATTCCTTTTTCTAGTATACTTGATAGTACATAACATGTAAAGGAAGGAAATAAATTATGGCAGAAAAAAATCCTATTGTCACATTGGAAGTGGCAGATTATGAACCAATTAAAATCGAACTTTATCCTGAAATTGCACCAAATACTGTGAACAATTTCATTTCCCTTGTCAATCAGGGATTTTATAACGGATTAACTTTTCACCGCATCATCAAAGGCTTTATGATCCAGGGCGGATGTCCGGACGGAAATGGTACCGGCGGACCAGACTACAGCATCAAAGGGGAATTCTCCGGAAATGGCTTTAAAAATGACTTAAAGCATACCGCAGGTGTTATCTCCATGGCACGTTCCATGATGCCGGATTCTGCCGGTTCCCAGTTCTTCATCATGCATAAAGATGCTCCACATCTTGACGGCCAGTACGCCGCTTTCGGTAAAGTGATCGAAGGTCTCGACGTCGTTGACCGGATTGCTTGTGTAGATACTGATTATGGCGATATGCCATTGACACCGGTTGTCATGACAAAAGTCAGCGTAGACACTTTTGGAGAAGATTATCCGGAACCGATTAAGCTTTAAAAAGTAACTACGTAACTACAAAAAAGCACGAAGATCGACATTTCCTTTCTTCGTGCTTTTTATATGTGTCAGATTCTCCTACTGAATCTCTCCCATAAAGTAAAATCCCTTACTTTCCGTCAATTTTACTTTACATATTTTTCCAATCAAGCTTTTATCTCCCGGACAATGTACCACGGCATTAGAGGACAATCTTCCCGTGATCAGATTTTCATCATGGTCGTTGACTTCTTCCATCAACGCCTCGACGATCTCGCCCTCTTTGGCATCTGTGATTTCCGTCGAAATCTCGTGAATCACATCCAAAAGTCTTGCAAAACGTTCTTTTACCACGTCTTCCGGAACCTGATTTTCCATTCTTGCCGCCGGAGTACCGGTCCGTTTGGAATAAATAAACGAATACACACTGTCATAGCGGACTTTCCGCACAACATCCAGAGTCTCTTCAAAATCTTCTTCCGTCTCGCCCGGAAACCCTACGATCAAATCCGTCGTCAAGGAAATATTTGGCATTTTCTCCTTAATTCGTACAACAAGATCCAGATACTGCTCCTTCGTATAATGGCGGTTCATTTTCTTCAAAATTTCCGTACTTCCAGACTGCAGAGGCAAATGAAGATGCGTACAGATTTTCTTACTTTTTGCCATTACTTCGATCAGTTCCTCTGACAGATCTTTCGGATGCGATGTCATAAAGCGGATGCGCTCCAAGCCTTCAATCTTTTCCACTTCCTGTAAAAGTTCCGCAAATGTCATCGGTTCTTCAAGTGTCTTTCCATAAGAATTGACATTTTGCCCGAGAAGCATGATCTCAATGACACCATCCGCCACAAGGTTTTTAATCTCACGGAGAATTTCTTCCGGTTTCCGGCTTCGTTCCCGGCCGCGCACATAAGGCACAATACAGTATGTGCAGAAATTATTGCAGCCATACATGATATTCACGCCCGCCTTAAACGGATATTTGCGGACACTTGGCAGATCTTCCACGATGCCCTCTGCCTCTTTCCAAATATCCAATACCATGCGGTCCGAATGAATCCTCGTATAAAGCAGCTCTGCCAGTTTATAGACATTATGCGTACCAAAAACAAGATCGACAAACGGATAGCTTTTCTGTATTTTTTCTACAACTGTAGGCTCTTGCATCATACAGCCGCACATTGCAATTTTCATCGCCGGATTTTTCTTTTTTTGATTTTTCATATATCCCAGTCTGCCGTAAACTTTCAAATTGGCATTTTCACGGACTGTACAGGTATTATAGAGGACAAAGTCCGCCACCGGCTCTTCGACCGTCTCATAGCCGATATACGAAAGAATGGCCTCCAGTTTTTCGGAATCTCTGGCATTCATCTGGCATCCCATCGTCTGCATCGAAAGCGTCAGTTTCCTGCCAAGGCGCTTTTCTTCCTCTGCTGCCCATTCTTTACATTTCTTCATAAAATAATACTGACGCAGAGGCTCCTCATTTGGCGCCTCTGCGTGTATATCCATAGCATCGATCTGTTCGTAATCAAACATTATTTTCTCCATTCCGGGGAAAATAATTCCCCTTTATACATTATTTCCATTTTCTGTAATAATGGACGTAAGGATCGGCATCGCATCGGAGATCGGAATTGCAAATCCCATTCCTTCCACTTCCTCGGATGCAAATTTTGAGGAATTGATACCGATCACCTGTCCCTGTGAATCAACCAATGCCCCGCCGCTGTTTCCGGGATTGATGGCGGCATCGGTCTGGATCAATTTCATCGTTGTCGTCTTTTCACTGCTGTCACTCTGACTTTGTTTCTTATTTTGTCTGTCAGACTGCTGTCCCTGTCCACCAAATGGATCTGCCTGCTGCTGATCCTGCCGGCTGCTTGAATTATCGCTTTCTGTGGCAATTTCACGGTCTTTCGCACTTACATAACCGACCGTCACACTGGTACCGTAACCGAGTGCATTTCCGATGGCAATCGCCTGCTCGCCGACTTTAATCTTTGTGCTGTCTCCGATATCTGCTACTTTGATGGTCGACAATGTCGAGTCTTTCAGATCACTTTTATTTACCTTCACCACTGCCAGATCCGAAGAGGCATCGGTTCCAACTACTTTGGCAGATGCCGTTGATTCATCGGAAAATGTGATCTGCACTTCCGTGCTTCCTTCTACGACATGATTGTTTGTCGCCATATAAATCGCCCGATCGTCTTCTTTCATAATAATTCCCGAGCCGCTTCCTGATTGTTCATTCTGATATGTTCTTCCAAAAAAATCCTGTGTCTGTGAAACCACTTTCACATCGATCGCCACGATGGACGGAAGAACATAATCTGCCACATCCGATACACCTGCAAGTTTACTATCGGATGTAGAAGCCGAAGTCTGTGTAATGCCGCTCGTACTGTCGTCTGACTGTTTTGTCGTTGTCGCAGCCGTTTTACTGCTTTGTGTCTGTGTGATACCGGAACCGGTTACCCGATTCAACGCATATTCTGTACCGGTAAATACCGAACCGCTAAGTACACCAAATGTGACTGCGCCTGCTACTAATTTTATCATCTTTTTCATCGTCGTTACCTCCGTTTTCATTCTTTCTTGGATTTCCTGTTTACAATAACAACTATACCGAATGAATGTGGGCACTTTTTGTTTGTTTGTTGAAAAAGATGTGTGTAATTTATGTTTGTTTTGTGAACTAAAAGGTTCCTAATATCCGGAGATTTACCGATTCCTCTTTGACACCGCGAAGTGCATTCTGTACCGCCGGCTCATCCAGATTTCCTTCGATGTCCACAAAAAATCGATATTCCCAATTTTTCCCTTCAATTGGACGTGACTCCAATTGAAGCATATTGAGTCCGTTAAATAAAAAATGTGACAAGATTCGATAAAGGGCACCACATTCATGCGGCACCTCAATACAAAGTGCGATCTTATGACTTTCCGGCAGATAAATCGGCTCTTTTCCGATCACAATAAATCTCGTGCAGTTATTTTTCTCCTGCTGAATACTCTCCTGCAATACTTCCAATCCATATTCTTTGGCCGCTCTCCTAGCCGCAATCGCCGCCTGCGTCTTATCTCCATCCTCTGCCACTTTCTTGGCTGCAGCGGCAGTATTGGAAAATTCTACCTGAACCATCTGCGGGTGTTCTTTCAAAAATCCGCTGCACTGCAGCAATCCCTGCGGATGGGAATACACCGTCTTAATATCCTCGATCCGGGTCCCCGGAAGGGCTACCAGACATTGATCAATTTTATTGACATACTGGCCGACAATGCTATTCGTATAATTCAAAAGCAGATCATAATTTGCTGTAATTCCACCGGTCGACGAGTTCTCGATCGGCAATACGCCGTACTGCGCCTCCCCTTTTTCTACTGCTTCCATCACGCTCTGAAATGTCGGGCAGCTGATCCCATTGATCTCTTCTCCGAAAAAGTTTTCCAACGCCTGCTGGGTATGTGTCCCCGGCACACCAAAATAACAAACTTTGGTCTGTTCATCTACCGGAAGCTTGTCCGCTTTTACAAAATCTGACAGTTTTGTCGTCATTGGCAATACACCGTACTGGTATTTGCGGCTGATGGACATAATCTGGCTGAAAAGTTCCGTGATCGCGCGCTGATTAAATTCATTGCTGGACATGGATTTCAAATTTCTTAATTTATCGTCTTCTCGCTCTTTATCATAAACCGGCTTCCCGGTTTCCAATTTATATTTTGCCACTTCACTGGATTCTATCATTCGCTTTTCAAACAATTCGACGATCTGCTTATCAATCGCATCAATATGTTCTCTTGAAACTTTTAAATCTATCACTCGCCCATCTCTCCTTTTTTCAATTCTTCATACATCTGCATCACCGTTTTTCCGCTGACCGGATGACGCAGAAACGGTGCAATTTCCTGCAACGGTTCCAATACAAACTCACGCAGCGGGATTTCTCTGTGTGGTACGATCAGATTTTCTTCCTGAATGATCTCCTCGCCATAAAAAAGGATATCAAGATCAATCGTGCGCGGTCCCCAATGAATCTCTCTTACCCGGTTTCCTTCCTGCTCAAGCTGATGAAGAAACGTCAATAATTCCTGCGGCTGATACAACGTATCAAACGCAAATACCGTATTTAAAAATTTGTCCTGATCCAAATATCCATACGGCTCCGTCTCATACAGCGATGCTCTCTGCAAATGGCGGCAGTTCTCATCTTTTTCAATTCCTTCAAAGGCGGCCTGCAGGTACGCTTGCTTATCTCCCATATTGGAGCCGACGCCAACATAAACCTTTTCCCATTTTCTGGATATGGTCACAGAAACCGTGTCAAGTGGAAGCAAAATAGGAGCCCACGGCTTTTTCACCGAAATGTCCACTTGTTCCAGACACGGATAAGCATGCAGCAGAAGGTCTGCCAGTTTTTCCGCTATCGTTTCCAATAATTGGTATTGATTTTCCTGCATATGCTCATAGATCAAATGTGCCGCTTCCGCATAATTAACCGAATACGCAAGTTCGTCGGTCAATCCCGCTTTTTTCGTGTCACAATACATCGTCGCGGACACTAAAAACTTCTGTCCCAACACATTTTCTTCTTTTAATACTCCGTGATGGCAGTAGCACTCTAAATCTTTTATCTGAATCTGATCCATTTATTCTTCCTTCTCTTTTCCATACATAATCGCTTCGGTCATCCGCAATGCACGGGCATTTGCCTGAACATCATGCACACGAACAAAATCACAGCCTTTCATCGCTCCGATCACGGACGTCGCGATCGTACCTTCTTCACGCTCGGTCACCGGCAGATCCAAGGTCAAACCGATCACACTTTTTCTGGATGTCGCAAGAAGTACCGGATACCCCATGTCGCACAATACTTCCAAATGGTTTATGATAGCAAGATTCTGCTCATACGTCTTACCAAATCCAACCCCCGGATCCAGCATAATGTTTTCTTTTTCCACACCATATTTTTCAGCGACCGCAAGGCATTTTTTCAAATCGGCCACGACATCCGGCACAAAATCCTGGTATTCCGTATTATTACGGTTATGCATCAGACAAACCGGCACATCGTAGCGGACAGCAAGTTCTGCCATCTTTTCATCATATAAAAAGCCCCAGATATCATTTAACATATCGGCTCCTGCTTCCAATGCCGCCTCTGCCACACGGCTTTTATACGTATCAATGGAGACAGGAATATCATATTTTTCTTTAATCTTTTGAATCACAGGCACTACTCTCGCGATTTCCTCGTCCTCGGTAATCTGCTGATGTCCGGGTCTCGTAGATTCGCCGCCTACATCGATCAAGTCGGCTCCCTCTTCGATCATTTTCTCCACCTGCGCCATGGCATGCTCCAACGTATCAAACTTTCCACCGTCCGAAAAGGAATCCGGTGTCACGTTTAAAATTCCCATGATATATACTTTTTTCCCAAATGTAAAGGTTCGGTTTCCAATTTTCATATTTCCTGTCATTTTCTTTTCTCCTAGCATCATAATTGCCTTCGTTTTTCCCCGATGGCACGTTTTCGTAACAGATTAAAGCCGCAGTAGTTCCAAAAATTCCTGCTTCCAGTTTTCCTCTTCCTTCGCACAGCCGCGTGTGCTGAGTGTAATCGTCTTTGTTCCCGGCTTCTTGATGCCTCGCATCGTCATACACATATGCTCCGCCTCCACCATAACAATAACACCTTTAGGTGCAAGAATATCCATCATCGCATCTGCAATCTGATCGGTCAGCTGCTCCTGAATCTGTGCTCTTCTGGCAAACACTTCGACGGTCCTCGCCAATTTACTAAGCCCCACTACTTTTCCATCCGGGATGTATCCAATGTGAACTTTTCCATAAAATGGAAGAAGGTGGTGCTCACATACCGAATAAAAGGTAATGTCTTTCTCCAGCACAAGACCTTTCTGCGTAGAAGTAAATGTCTTTTCCAAATGACCGACAGCATCGGCCTCATATCCGCCAAACAGCTCCTCACACATCTTTGCGATCCGGTCCGGTGTCTCCAAAAGGCCCTCCCGCTCCGGGTCTTCGCCAATTCCTTCCAAAAACAGCGAAACCGCTTCTTTTATTTTATCTTTATCCATTCTGTCTGATGTCTCCATTCTTAGCAATGCTAAATGTATTTTACCATGATTTTATGGGGAGGTCAACCTTGCGGGAATTTTTCCGGATTTCAATAGGTGAAGAAATGTTCTGACAAGAGAACTATAAAATGTAATGTTATACAAAGGTCTATCTTTATTTTTGTTAATAATTCACACTTGTTTTTTGAGGGCATATGTGTATAATAAGTACTAAGAAATCAATGATTTCTATAATGCTTGGTTGCCGACACCATAAGTCGGGATTTAATGCCAGGTATGCTTCAGCCGAAAATGAAGGATTTAATGCTAGGTGTCTCACCACCGTAAGAGTGAAAATTTAATTTTGGGACGAAGACGACTCTTCGTCCCATATATTATTTTATCAGGGGGAAATATGTTTAAATTTTATAATATCGACGAAGATTATGTGAAATATTTACAAAAAATTGACAAACAAGTACCAAATATTCATTATAGAACAAATAATAAGTTTGGTTATTTATAATGGCAATCACCCCATATCTTCAATTCGATTTTCATTTATGATTCCTGCATATGATGATGTTTTGTCCGAATTAAATTTTGCGCAGATTTCGAAAACCGATAAACGTTACGCCGATTTAGTTCGCGCAGAATATGATTATTGTAAAAGAAAAAAAGAGGATATTATTAAAAAAGCACAGTCTGTATATAAAATTGGATGCAACAAAAACCATCGCCTTAACTATACCTGTTGTGATTTTCCAAAATTAGAGCGTGAATACATAAATTATAAGTCCAATAACTAAAGACAAAAATCAGCACCACTTATTTCCAAGTGATGCTGACTACTTTTAACTACTATCTCTTAATCCACATATTTCTTCAATGTCGCACGTACGGCACCGGGTCCGGCGATAAGTTCAGCAAACATGCCCTCGATTTTTTCACCAAGTCCTGCTTCGTACAGGTCTACAGCAAAGATAGACGCATCCTTGAGAATTGGAGAAAGTACCGCATGTACGTCGGTTGCTTCACCAAGTTTGACATCTTTTACATACCGTTTTACTTCGTCGAGACGTGGGTCAGAACTCTGCTCAAATGGCTGTCCCTCGTCATTGATGCCCATAAGATAACGGCACCATCCTGCCAATACCAATGGGATCAAAGTCAGTGACTGTACATCCAAGCTGTCACTTGCGATGTAAGACTTGATTGTCTCGCCAAAACGGATTGGAAGTTTTTGCGAAGTATCTGTTACGATACGCTGTGGTGTATCCGGCATAAATGGATTTGGAAGGCGGAGCGTGAGCACTGCATTCGCAAAGTCCTTCGGATCAATGATACCAGGATTTACTACAACCGGCATACCTTCCTGATAGCACATTTTTTCTACAAGAGTAGATAATTCTTTGTCTTCCATCTCTCCGTGGATCGTTGTGTGGGAAAGAAGGCATCCGTAGATAGCAAGTGCCGTATGAAGCGGATTCAGGCAGGTACAAACCTTCATCTTTTCCACTTTGTCTACTGTCTCACGGTCGGTAAAGAGGATTCCTGCTTTATCGATCGGAGGTCTTCCATTCGGGAACTTGTCCTCGATAACAAGATAACCGGTCTCCTCGGAGTTTACAAATGGTGACGTATACGTATTGCGGTTTGTTATGATCAGATCCGTATCTTCAAAACCGTCTTTTTCAAGCATTTTCTTGACATTTTCGTCCGGACGAGGAGTGATCTTGTCGATCATCGACCATGGGAAAGATACCTGATTCTCGTCATTCATGTAATCTGCAAATTCTTTCTCCACGATTCCATTTTTCACCCAGGCATTGACAAATGCCATAACGCCGGCTTTCAATTTATCTCCATTGTGGGAGCAGTTGTCCATACTGGAAAGAGCAATTGGCGCTTTGCATGTTTTGAAGCGGCGGTAACACAGAGCTGCCACACGTCCCATCAGATGCTGCTGATTTTCCGGCTTATCATTAAATCCACTTTCTACAACAGAAAGAAGTTCTCCTTTTCCATCGTAAATGCTGTATCCTTTTTCTGTAATGGTAAAACTTGCCATCTGCAAGGAAGGATTTTCAAAAATCTCGAACAATCTTGCAAAATCTTCCGGGGCTGCCTGATCTGCTACCAGCGCTTCGACAACACTTCCTACGATTTTCTTTTCGATGGTTCCATTGGCTTTCAAAACGACGGAAAGGCTCAGGCAGTCGTATGGTTTGTAAGCTTTGCTGATAATCTCATGGTCAAAACTCTCTGCCACGACGATTCCGCGGTCATACTCTCCCTGGTTCAATACACGCTGAAGAATTTCAGCCGGGAACGCACGGAAAATATTTCCCGCTCCAAAATGAACCCAGGTAGGTGCCTCTTTGGTTTTCTGCTTTACGGCCTCGCGGTCATACTTAAGTACTTCGTATCCTTTTTCTTCCCATACAGGAGAAACTTCTTTTTGTAAATCTGTCAGTTTCATGATTTCGATTCCTTTCCTGTCTTACTTGTTATTTTTCTTAATTGCTTCCCAAAGACCATTCAGATAAGCGACACCAAGTGCACGGTCATAAAGTCCGTATCCCGGTCTTGCCTTCTCACCCCAGATCATACGTCCGTGGTCAGGGCGGATCACACCGTCAAATCCCATATCAATCAATGCTTTTACAATTTCATACATATCAAAGTTTCCATCGGAAGAAAGGTGGGATACTTCGTGGAACAAGTCTTTGTTTTCGTATTTAATATTACGGATGTGTGCAAAATGGATTCTCTCTGCAATTTTCGGATTGCGGATGATCTTAGGAAGGTCATTGTTCAAATTGCTTCCCAAAGAACCGGTACAGAACGTAAATCCATTGTAAATGCTGCTATTTAAAGAAGCGATCTTAAGAAGGTCGTCTTCACATGTTACGATACGTGGAAGACCAAATACATCCCAAGCCGGATCATCCGGGTGAACAGCCATCTTGATCTGATATTTTTCACAGGTTGGCATGATTCCATCGAGGAAATATTTGAAGTTTTCGCGCAATTTATCAGCCGTTACGTCTTTGTATTTATCAAACAGATCCATGATCTCGTCTCTACGGTTTGGCTCCCAGCCCGGCATAACAAAACCGCCGCTGGCTTTTTCGATGCGGTCAAACATTTCACTGGCATTGATACCATCGATAATAGAAGAATCGTAAGCAAGTGCTGTAGATCCATCCTCTAAAGGCATCGCAAGGTCCGTTCTTGTCCAGTCAAAAACAGGCATGAAGTTGTAACATACAAGGTGAATACCTGCTTTTCCAACGGCTTCCAAAGATTTACAATAATCTTCGATCAATTTATCTCTGGTAGGAAGTCCGATCTTGATATCTTCATGTACGTTGATACTTTCTACACCGCACAGTTTAAGACCTTTGGCTTCTACTTCCTGTTTTCTCTTCATTACATCTTCATAAGTCCAAGCCTCTCCTGCCGGGATATCATGAAGAGCTGTGATAACTCCTGATACTCCTGGAATCTGGCGAATCTGCTCCAGAGTTACACTGTCATTTCCTTCGCCATACCATCTCAATGTCATTTCCATAATTTTATACTTCCTTTCCTTGATTAGTCATAAATTTTTCTGTTTTTTTCATCAGCGATACCGCATTTTCTGTAAAAATACGTATTTACGCGGTCACGCCACTCTTTTGCATTTACAAGCTGTCTCTCAAAACGCTCTGACACACAGTCAAATGCGCGGTCAGACACTTTTCCTTTTAATCCCTGCCATACTTTCTGCATCGCCTCTACTTCTTCCACACCTTCAAAATGAGTGTCATAGATATGCTGGATCAAAGTTTTTCCGGTTTTTAACATATACGTATACGGAATATGATGAAAGAACAACAATAACTCTTCCGGACATTTCTCCGTATCTGCATAAATGCTTCTCCAAGGTTCATTGTACTGGGACACATAACCGGTTCCTTCCATCGTACGATCTACTCCGATTCCATGGAGATCCGCACGATGATACGTACCCCAGCGGTCGTATTCATAACCATCGACATCCGGTCCATAATGATAATGTGGAGTTACCATCCAGCCAATGCCAAGCGGTGCATTGTACTTTTCATACGTTGCCCAGGAACCACAGAGCATCGGTACGACAACATCCGTCACCTCTTTGTCGTCTGCCAGAGACAACCGGCTCCATTCTTCTGCAATCTCTTCTGCTGTCAGACTGGTATCCATCGCAAGGCGACCAAATCCATATAGGTTTGCTGCCGCAAGATCATTTCCGGTCCAGTTCTCATCGTCACCGGTATTGATAACACCTGCCATACCGCAATGGACCTGATTGTAAGCATGTCCGGAAACAACTTTCTCTACGGTCGTACCTTCTCCATCGCCATACGTATCAAAGTCTAGGATTTCTTTCCACATCGGAATCAGGTAGCAGAGATCGATCTGCTGACCGGTATACTCCTGTGCAATCTGCACTTCTAACATCATATTTGTCTTTTTCAGCCCGCCAAGCAATGGGGAAACCGGCTCACGAACCTGAAAATCCATCGGTCCGTTTTTAATCTGTAAAATGACATTGTCATCAAACGTTCCATCCAGATTCATAAAATGATCGTAAGCTGCTCTTGCACGGTCCGTCTTTTTGTCACGCCAGTCTTGTCCGCAGTTGTAAACAAAACATCTCCAAACGACGGTTCCGCCATATGGTTTCAGCACTTTTGCAAGCATATTGGCTCCATCCGCATGCGTACGTCCATAAGTAAATGGACCGGGACGGCCTTCGGAATCTGCCTTTACCAAAAATCCTCCAAAATTTGGAATCACCTTATAAACGTGTGCCACGGCTTTTTCCCACCAGGCAATTACCTGCGGGTCAAGTGGATCCGAAACCGGAATATCACTAAGTTCCATCGGAGCCGCAAAATTGACGCTCATAAACAGACGAATTCCATATCTGGCAAACAGATCTGTGTATTGCTTTACTTGTTTCAAATACACATCTGTGATAAGATACGTTTCTTTTTCATGAACATTTACATTATTGATGACAATGGCATTGATTCCAATGGATGCCATCAATCGCGCATACATCTCTGTGCGGTCGTTATAAAGGATTTTGTAATCATCATAAAAAAATGATCTTCCTGAGTATCCTCGTTCAATACTTCCATCCATATCATCCCAATGATTCATCATGCGAAACGGCATAGATGGGATACAGTAATACGGCATTTTTTCAGAAAGATTGTCAAGAGCTACCATACGCAAAAAAGCAAATACTCCCTGCAGCACTGCGGTCTCTGTTCTTCCTGTGATCACAACGCTCTCCTCTTCCTCATAAATAACAAACGCCTGATTCAGCACCTCCGTGCTATGTCCTTTTCCTTTTTCATCCGGGAACTCATACTCTTTCTGTATCTGCATAAAAACAGACGGTTCTTCCAGTACCTCATAAGACATTTCCACCGTCTCTCCAAGCATGACAGACATCGCCGTCTTGTATTCTTCTGCGATTGTCTGTGCAATCTCTCCTGATGCAAGCAATACAGGATTCAAATAACATGGTCGGATCTTATCTTTCGCTAATGGCTTATAATCCAGCCAGCATTTTGTATAATTCATAGTATTTCTCCAATCACTTTCCTTATTCCCTTTTTATTTTATCTTTTTTTTGTCTGTAAATCAATACCCTTTTTACAAAAAAAAGCCGAACAAACCGAGTATTTCCCGATTTGTCCGGCTTTTGATTTTTAATCTGCCAAGTTATGCAAATTATTTAGAATGGGAAGCTGCAAAGTTTGCATACTTCTTATTCATATCACTGATCTTGCTATCCCATTTTGAAGAAATTGCTTCAATCTTCTTCGCAGGAGTTGTAGCACCAGCATATACTGCATAACAGAAATCACCATAATCAAGGTCATTGATAAGTGGCAGATAAGATGTCTGAATGTGCTCCTGCTCGTGCATCATTGTCAAAGTCTCGTCTACAGCACGGTCATCTCTGAACTGATCATAGTATGTCTGTTTCCAAGCATCATCCAAATCATAGCCTGGTGTAGCTTCTGTGTAAAGATCATAAGCAAATGCGATCTTTTCAGCTTCTTCTGCACTAAAGCAGCTAGGCATAACAACAATGTTGTCGTTTGGAGTAGTCTTGTTTGTAGCACCTTTGTTCTTTTCGTTGTATGGGAACATAACGAATCCCCAGTCATCTTCCATACTAGCGAATGCGCTGATCTCATAAACTTCAGCTGTCTGCATTGCAACTTCACCATCACGGAATGCTGCTTTATACCAATCCCATGCAGCTCCGTCTGGTTTTGGCATGATATAACCCTTGTCCATAAGGCTCATACCCCAGTTCATAGCTTCGAGGAATTCTTTGGATCCTGTAGCATTCTGGTAGCTTCCGTCTTTGTCACGGGAAACGAATGTTGCATTGTTGTTTGCAGCACACATAGGAAGGTAGTATTTTGAGAAACTGGCAAGTGCGTACTGATCTGTTTTACCATCTCCATCTGCATCTACAGTAAGTTTCTTACAATACTCTTCGAATTTGGACCATGTCCATTTTCCGTCTCTCTGAAGATCGTATGGCTCTTCATCGCTGATACCAGCTTCTTTCAACATACGTTTATTAAAGAACACACCACCACGTGGCTCGTTCTCAGGGCTCATACCCCAGATACCATTACCGATGCTCATAAGTTCAACAACGGTCTGATTCCATTTCTCTTCTGTGAAATCGAATTCAGGAAGTGTTTTCAGGTCATACATCAAACCTTTCATCAAAGGTGCAGAAACCATTTCCTGATACAGATAGAACAACTGGCAGGAAGGACTGTTTGACATAACGCCGTTTACGTATGTCTCCTGCTGGTCAGTGTAGGAGTAAGCACTTTCACGATTAATCTTGAAGTTGTACTTATCCATGATTTCCTTTCTGTAATTTTCTGTAGCTTTGGCATAATCTGTTTCTCCTGCATCTTCAGAAGTATACCAGTCACCAATTTTGATAGACATGCCTCCCAAATCATCAAAAGTTTTTTTGCTGCTGGAAGATCCACCTTCGTCTCCCGTCTTCGCTGTATCGCCGCTAGTGGAAGAAGACTTACTATCGCCTCCACAACCGGTCAGACATCCAACAGCAAGAACTACAGAGAGACCCATTGCAAGCAATTTTTTCGTGTTTGCTTTCATAATTTTTTTACCTCCTTATTTTTTATCGTTACACTGTGCCCACCAAGGACGCAGTGATAACTACATCCTAAACATTCGCTCCGGGCTGACGCCCTTCGCTCATGATGTTACTCATCAAATACAGGCTTTCTCTCTGGGAGTGGCAGAGGCAAAAAAGCCAAAGGCTTTTCTCCGATATCAACGATATCTGCTTTGCAAGCAAGCTTGCAGCAGTATCGTTGATATCGGAAACTGCTACGCATTTTTTTGCTTCTCCCCCCTCAATAAATCCTGTGCTTGATTCGCGTATGTTACATCTTGATACCAGACTGGCTCAAACTTTCTACGAAACCTTTCTGGGCAAACAGATAAATAATGATCAATGGTAAAATCACCATCAATGTACCTGTTGCGATCATTCCCTGTGAATAAGCTGTAGTCGCTTTCTTTGCGATACCGCGGACATCCAGATAACTATCCAGTGCTCCGGCGATACCATTTAACTTACTGGACAACAGAACAAATTCGGAATTCAAAAACAAGTTTGAATAGAAGGAATCTGTCCACTGCCATACGTAAGAAAACAGGAAACAAGATGTCAAAATTGGTTTTGCATCCGGTAACATGATACGAACGAATGTTGACAATTTTCCACATCCATCCACATAAGCAGCTTCTTCCAATTCTTTTGGAATTCCACGGAAGAACTGACGAATCATGTAAATGTACAAACCACTCTTCAGACCCATACAGCCAAGACACATCAAAGCATATGGTGTCAAAGAATTCAATAAGTTTACACCAGGTTGTCCGGTGATCAATTCAATGATACCGAAGATATCAAAGAATCGGAAATTCAGGAACAAGGAAGCCTGAATTGTTGTAGGAGGAACAACGATTACAAGAATTACGGCTGCGAACCAAAGTCCTTTCAGCGGAAATTTGTAACGTGCAAATCCATAACCTACCAATGTACAAGAAATAATCTGCAATACACTGACAAGAAGTGAAATCAATGCTGTGTTTGCCAATGCCTGCCAATACTTCATCAAATAAGCAGCAATTTGATAATTGCTCAAAGTAAAATGTCTTGGGATTGCAACAATTGTTGAATCATACAAATCCTGCTCTTCCATGAAACTAATGGAAATTTTGTTCAACAATGGCTGTAAAATCATGAAACATAATCCAAACAACAATACAAAACGAATGATTTTGTAAAATACGTTGAACGATGTTTTGCGCAGTAAGTAGCCATTGGATTTTTTGTTTCGTTCGATAAAGGTCTTTAATTTGTTCTTCTTATTCATAATAGTACACCCTCTTAGAAATAATCAGCGAAACAATTCCAAGTATAAGAATTACGCATAGGAAGTATATCCAAGCCATCGCCGAACTAAATCCATAACTTAACTTTCCTACCTCTTCCGAAATCTTCGTCATAACCTGGTTGTCGGTCTTCAAGAAGAAGTCGATTACGGTATAAACTACGTTTACAAGTATCATTGAACTTACCATAGGGAAGGTAATCTTCCAGAAACTTTCCCATGCGGTACATCCCTCAATCTTTGCAGCCTCAAACATACTTGGCGAGATTGTCTGCAAAGCAGAAAGGAACATGATGATCTGGATACCAGATGCAATCGCGATATCATAAACTTTGTTGATGATATCAAATACATATTGGAACATCTTCGACATCGGGCTGCTATCTGACGTTACCAGAATGCTCTCCAGCACCCCGGTAACACTGGCATCATTGGATGTCTCAGAAATCATATCTTTCATATCGTTCAGCAACTCATTGTTGTATTCAATACCTACAATTACACCGGATGAAAGAATAACCGGAAGGAAGAATATCGCACGGACAAATCCTCTTCCTTTGAAATTCTGGTTCAACAGCAATGCAATAAAGAAACTGAAGATCAATGTTGCTGGTGTATTTACTACCATTCGGAGCAACTCACTCAGTAAGTAAGGTACAAAATCCGGGTCAACGGTAAAAGCATCTTTGTAATTCTTGATACCAACCCAGGTCATTTTTACACCTTCACCGGCAACAGGAGTTACATCATTAAATGTCATTCGCAAAGAACTAATCAACGGAACAACCATGAACAGAATAAAACCAAGGATAAATGGTAAAATAAACAAGTATCCTGCTACTGCATTCTTAAATGCAAGAGTTTTTTTCTTCTTCTGACGTTTCATTTATTTTCCACCTCCTGTTGTGATAAAGTCTCTCTGAGGAACTTTTGTTCCATTGTAATCATAATCTGCATAATTGTAGTTTACAATGACAGACTTACCATTTTCATAAGTTGTCTTATAAACACCATTTGCAAGTTTTTCATGTCCTGTAATGAACTGACTGTAAGTATCACCAAGATTGTTATTAAATTTCTTATACAATTCAATAGTTGTATCTTTCCAGTCTGTGAAGTTACATGCATAATACTGCGTATAATCTGTATCCTGCAATACACTTGTCGGCTGATTCATAAATGTGAAGTACAGTCCGGCACCTGTCTCTGCAGATTTCAAGATCATATCAGTCTCATCCTCGGAGAGGTTGATTGCGCTTCCGGAATAATTTACAAGACCATGAAGTGCGATCTGATAAAATGGAACCGATTCATCGATGATATTAACGGCTTTGCTGTCAATATCCATATCTGTTACATAGTCAGAATACGGAACTGCATACTGGTTACCGGTTGTTGTCATTACAAGACTTCCGGATTCCTTCAATGCTTTCATCTTATCAACCTGCATGTTCATTGAAGCTTCACGAGATACACGATCCTTTGGATTGTAGTCTCCGGCAAGAGTGTTTCCAATATCTTCAAATCCAACATTCTTAACTCCATAAGAGGAAGAAATTGTATTTACATATTTGTCAATGTTCGCAATTGTATAGGATGGTTTTACCAGATAGTAACGATCACAGTTTTCGTAATCTTCATTTGTCTGGTAAATGATTGGATCCAGTGTATACAATTCTGCGATCTCACGGCTTACAAATTTTGCCGCATCGCGGTTTACTCCAAATCCATCACCTAATTTGTCTTTCATTACATAAGTGAATTTTGCATTCATGAACAGATCAAGACCTTCTGTCGCATTTGCATAAGTTGCAAGACTTGATAAATCACTCTTGCTGCCCAAACGTCCAACCAATTTTACCTTTGCGGCAGATTTCTGCTTCACACCGGTATTAAACCAGCCGGTATATTTGGCTTTGATATTTTCTACGCCGGCACCTTTCAATTGCTTCAAAATATCCTGAGCCTGTGAATACGTAGTCAATGCAAGGGAACGGGTAACCGGATAACCGAGAACATGTTCGATATTATCTACGGCTCCAAGAAGTTCAACTGCCATTGGCACGGTTGTATCTTCTTTCTTAACCAGTTCCGGATAACGATTTGTCAAATAATCACGATATGTTCCCGCTGCACTTACATAATCTGTTTTATCAGAGAAAATATAGCGCTGTGTCAACGTTTCTTTCGGAAGACTTGCTTCGTAAGAACGAACCGTTGTATCGGATTTTGAAGAAATGTCCATGTTTTCACCATGAATCATCTTGTAAACAAAACGTCCATAGTTATAACCATTTTCTTTTCCAGCGACATCCGCTTTTACACTAGAGTAAGCACTTCCCTCTTCGGATACGCAGATAAAGGAACTTGTATTTGTCGTATTGGATACTACAAATGCCGGATAGGTTGCTCTTGTCTCATCGACAACCATATCTCTGCTTGTACCGTAGTCCCATCCATACATATCCGCAAGATACGTCTGCTGTGTTGTCTTTCCGTTGTTGAAGTTGATAATTCCACCACTTCCGTCCGGAACAAGAACATAACCACTTTCATCTGTGTTTCCGGCTCCCATGTAAGGAAGAACAGAAAGTTCAACGATTGGATAATCTGTATTATATTCAATCTGTTCCATCGGTACTTTTACAACCAGTTGGTCACCATCCAGTATATACTGTACGGTAACATCAAAAATCGGCTTTCCGGCATTACGGGAAACATTGTATCCCTCGCTGTCTTTGTTACGCTGTTCTTCAGTATAACCAACCTTAGTAAACATTTCTTCCAACTGTTTTGCTTTGGAATCTGTGATCTTTTCAGATAAGTAATAAACCGGCTCATCTTTAAGATCAGGGAATTTTTCCAATGCCTGCTGAAGTTCTGTGTCGTCATCTGACTCACTCAGTTCTTCATAATCATAATGAACATAGTTACGTGTCACACGGCTCTGATCAGATTTTGACATCTGCTCCAAAAGTTTCTTCATAGAAGATTCTTTAATAACCAATGGACATACATACAATTTCTCGATATCACCAATGGTGTAATGAACCGCTACTGTGTCATCGCTTACTTTTTCAATCTTATAGTTGCCATCCAAAATGGACTGGCTGTAATTGTTGATATCCTTCTGTGTATCCGTTTTATTGGAATACTTCACAAGAAGGGTTGCATTCAACATTTCTTTTAACTGTCCTTTGGCATTTGCATACTTTTCGATATCTTCGGAAGAAGGGTTGGAACGGTATTCCTTACCATTCTTCTTATCTTTTAATACAAATGTTGTCGTATCTTTATCAACGGTAAGTTCCAAAGAACTATTGCTAATGGTAACTTCCTGACTATCTTCGTTTGTATAAGATGTCAATTCTTTATAACTCGAGGATGAATCACCACAACCTACTAAAGCGAAGGAAGCCAGCGCAGCAACTAAAAGCAAACCAAATTTCTTTTTCATTCTTAACATTGCCCTCCTTCCAATTAATAGAATCTGTAAATGATTTCTTTATAAATCGAGTAGAAATATGAGAAACCATCACTTATCAAACTAAAGAAGAGAACCAGCAGGAATACGATAACCAACATACCGACTCCTGTGAAAACGAGTGATGCAAACGCTTTTCCCAAAAGGAAGTCGTGAATCATCATGACAGATGCCATAATCAAAAGTCCACACCATACCATGGAGAAATATCCAAAATAGGTGTAAAATGCACCCTCTTCTTCTGTTACTACGTTACTTAATACGATCAAAGGAAGCTGAATCAATACATATGGTGTCATCGCATAAGCGGTTCCCATATAAATATCTTTCAATGTACCTTTTCCTTCAAACAAAGTTGTCAGACACCAGTTTGCTACACAATAGACTACAAATGGAAGCAAAAATGTCATAATCTCTAAAAGAAGGTTAACTTCATTCCAATTGACTGGTTGGAAAATAAAACTGGTAAAACCGAGTTTTAAAAGATTTGTAAGCAGCACCAAAATAACGATTGTATTAGCTGCTCCTACAGATCCTCTCTTTTCATGAGTCAAATCCCAAAAGCCGTCAAAAGGACGAACACAACAGTGTAATGCATAACGAAGTGATCCAAGATAAGCACTCCAGCTTTCTTTATTGAAAACACGTTGTCTTATACTCATCCTTTCTCTACCTCCTTTCTAGCCTTCTTCACAAATCCAACGCCGAAGCATACAACGATCAATACTGCAAGCAGGATCAAAATGATCGTAATGTTGTTTTCGAACCATTCCTTACGATACAATTTGTATGCTTTCGAATAGTTTGTTGAATCCAGTTTCAATTCAAAGTAATCCATGGCTTCCTGATAACTTTCCTGACGGAGGAGAGAACGGCCAATACCAATGTACGCCTGATCATAGTTACCATTCAGTTTTAATACTTTCTGCCATGTAGCAGCAGAAGCATCATAGTCACCAATTTTATACTCACTCAATCCCTGATTGATATATTTACCATATTCTGTCAAAGTGAACTGAGTGATCGTTCCTAATGTAGAATCCATAACGAGCAATGTATCGCCAAGATCCTCAATTGCCATTGGATTAATGAAGTATCCTGCTTTGTATCCATGACCACCAAATGCATACAGCATATTTCCCTGGAAGTCATAAGCAAAAACACGACCTCTGGTATTATCAAGTGCATAATATACATCGTTGTCCAAACAAGCAATGTCTACGAATTTAGAAGCACCTTTCATTTCTCCGGACTCGGTCCAGCGAAGATCTCCATAAGGCTCTTCGTATCCGTTACGAACCAAGATATCGGTTCCTTTGGCATTCAATTTACGGATTGGCTGTGAATTCTGAGGAGCAACATCTTCACCGGTCTTACCGATTGTTGCATAGATAAATCCCTCGGAATCAAGGCAGAGGTTACTGTACTCTGTTGGAACGAAGAGTTCCATCTGGCTTCTCTGCTCTTTACTTGCAACCATCTTCCATATATACTGAAGAATATTATAAGTTACTTTACTTGCTCCAACGTATCCGGTAAAAGATCCGTCGCTTGCAAATTCCATAAAACCTTTATTTACGTTCTGTACCTGTGTAAAGATACGTTTTGAACTATCTACTACTAACTTCTGTGGAAGGAAGTCCGTAGTCTGGTCAAAAGTTTCATCATCCGGTTTTGTAATGATCTTAATGACATTATTATCTTTGTCCAAATGAACGATACGTTTATTTCCTGTATCGGCAATATACATATCTCCTTCATCACTTACGAAGACATCCTGTGGGCCACTCAAAGTGTCTTTCTTATCTCCGTTATTAAACTCTGTCACAAGACCTGTCTGTGTGATCGTATCATTAAGATAAGACATTTTTACGATACGATTGTTTCCTGTATCTGCTATGTAAAGATCCGTACCATTTACATACATTCCCTGAGGCTCTTTGAAGTTACCGCACTGATAATCCGAACCCGTAATGATACGTGTTACAGAATAAGCATCCGGCGACTCGCGGTCATAACCCCAGCAGTCATAAATATATGTATAATGATTTCCATCTGAACTTGTTGCAGCACTAGCTCCTGTCACACCGATAAGGAGAGACAAGATCAGTACAAGAGCAAACACGGATGTTACTTTCTTACATACTTTCATTTTTATCCTCCTTTATCAGTCTTTAATACCTGAACTAGCCATTGTTTCCAAAATGTTACTCTGGGCTGCTACGAATATGATGATCGGAACCATCATAACTACCATCGTTGCCGCGGAACCTACACCCGCACGGGCAACACCGGCAGACATGATCTGCTGCAGCGCATAGGGAAGCATTTTGAACTCCTCAGAGTAGATATAAATCTGTCCTTTCATATTCCAAAGGTTCTGTACTGAGAAGATTGTAACTGTCAGCCAAGCCGGTTTTACGTTTGGCATAACGATCTGAAGGAAGATTCTTCCTTCTTTCGCACCGTCAATCTTTGCTGCTTCGATCAGCGCATCCGGAATCTGCTCCATGAACTGCTTCATCAGGAACAATCCCATAGGAAGTGCAAACGCAGGTACGATCAGTGCGGCATAAGTATCTACCCATCCAAGTTTTGACATGATCAAATAGGTAGGAATCTGGAGAACATACGCATTAAACATGATCGCGGTTACACAAAGATTGAAGAATCCCTTGCTTCCCGGAAAATTATATTTAGCCAACACATACGCTGCCATTGATCCAAAGATCAAATGTCCTACTGTACCTACTAACGTGGTAAATACAGTATTGAAAATGTATCTTGTAAAAGGTACGTAAGAACTTGACATAACAACCAGCATATCCTGGAAGTTATTGAATGTCGGGTTCTTTACAAAAAAACTTGGTGGATAAAGATAAATCTCATCCAATGGTTTAAACGCACTACAAATGGTATACACAAGGGGCATAACAAAGAATATACCAAACAGAATCAACATAATGTAAATTCCGATGTCTCCACCAACGGATCGATTTGGTTTTCTCCTTTTGATTTTGATTAATTTCATCGTTGTTATACCTCCTATCAAGTTCCAACTTTGCTAAGCAAGGCTTGAATCGCCTTATTACACAAAATCATAACTACGAACAATACCGTTGCTATCGCGGATGCGTAACCCATCTCAAATCGCGTGGTACCATAGTCGACCAAGTGAGTTACGACGGTTCGTGCCGCGTAATCGGTACTTGGGTATCCACAAAGTGCCATGGTAACGTCAGCTACACCAAAAGACTGTGTAATCGCCATAACGGCACCAAACAAAAGCATTGGTTTCATATTAGGAAGGGTAATGTACCACAATTCCTGCCAACGGTTTTTTACACCGTCCACATATCCGGCTTCAAACTGCGAAGCATCGATACCCTGCAGACCGGCTACGAAAGAAAGGAATCCGGTACCAAGACTCATCCAAAGTACTACTATAATAACTACATTCATCATGTACTTGGTATCCGTCAGCCATAGGATTGGCTCGTTGATAATACCAAATTTCAATAAAAATCCGTTTACATATCCGTAAGCATCTCCACTGAACAGGATAGACCAGATCAGGTATGCCTGACCGGAAATCGTCGGTGCATAGAATACCATAACGGCAAATGCACGAACGAAACGCGGCAGTTCGTTGATAAACCAGGCAAACAAGAATGCCATGATATATCCAAGCGGACCAGTGATCGCCGCCAATAAGAATGTATTCTTAACTGCAATCAGGAACACATCATCATTGAGGAGCAGATCGATATAGTTTTCAACGCCGATAAATTTCGCTGGTTCCAATACGTTGTAGTATGTAAAGCTATAAAATACAGACATACATACAGGCAACACATAGAACACTGTAAACAGAATAAAATATGGCAACAAGAACAGATAACAGGTTTTAGACATCTTTGCCTTTTTCCAGGCAATCCCGATATCACGTTTCTTAATTTGCATATACTTTCCAAGAAACTTCATTCTATACTCTCCTCTCTCGATTATTTCTTAGTGTCTTTTATTGGCAGACCAAATTCTTCACGTTTATTTGTAAGCTCATCGTTGATCGTGATGACATAGTCAAGAAGTGTCTCTCTTGGGTCTTCATTCTCATTCATAACCTTACGAATTGCGTTTGTGATATGTCTTGCTGTGTAATATCCACCGGCAACTTCCGGAAGTCCAAATGCGGATTTCCACTGCTCTTTCAAAGCGGCTGACTCATCGCTGCTCCAGGAAAGAGTTTCAAATGTGTTGCGGTTTGCTGTAGCATAACGAGCAGCAGCACCCATAACAGCTTCCAACTCACTTGCGTAATTGCTCTGTACTTCAGAACTTTCCCACCATTTAAGGAACTGCCAGGCAATTTCTTTCTTACCACGTTCTTCTGCACCACGAAGCATCATAGATGCAGTACCCCATGACTGAACAGAACGGTCAATACTTCCATCTTCCTTCTTCATACCCGGAATCAAACCAAAGTTCCAAAGACCCTTGATCTCAGGAGCAAATACCGCCAACGTGTTAAAGTTACTATAATCCGCACATCCGATTGGCATCTCACCACTACGGAAACGGTTATTAAAATCATACTGTTTATCCAGCTTATAGTTGGTAAAGAGTTTGGTATAGAATTCAAATGCCTCGATACCTTCCTGCGATGCAATCGTTGTCTCCATTGCGTCAGCATCGTACAAAGTACCACCACGCTGATATAACTGAGCATAATAGTTTGCAAGGTCAGGGTTTGTAACGTTATTGATCTTACGCTCTACAGAAGGGATTGCAAAGGACATGCTGTTCTTCTGCAAAATTGGAAGTGTTTTCAATACATCTTCCCATGTATTTACATCTTTTTCCGCATCAATTCCGAGTTCTTCCATAATATCTGTACGGTAGAACAATACGTTGTAGTTCTGTGTCTCAGGCAATCCGTAAAGACCACCGTTAAATTTGTAAGACTCATACGAACTTGGATAATATTCAGAAAGAACATCATCCACTTCACTGCCAAATTGCGACAAGTCAACAACCGCACTACGAAGTGCATAGTTAACAGGCTCTGTCTGTGAGATGCAAAGTGCAACGTCAGGTCCGAATCCGGAGATAACGGCCGGGAGCATCGCATTTACGGCACCGTTTGCGGATGTCGCTGTATTTGCGGATGCCGCTGCATCGATCAGTTTGACATTTACTTTAATTCCGGTCTCCGGTGTGAACATCTGGTCTACCATGTTTTTCAAGATAGTACTCTGGTCACGTCCGGCTGTGATCCACACATCCAATACGTCCGGATCATCGGAATCGTATACATTACCAAGAGCAGAAGAGTCACTGCGGAAAGAATTGATAAACAATTTGCACTCATGTGCCATTTTATCAAAACGAGTTTCGTTTACTTCCGGAATATTTTCTTTTGCATTTGCAAGCACAATGTAATCAATATCCATTGCTGCTGCACTCAGGTTGTTAATAGAAGTTCCGAGAGAACTGATATTTTCTTTAAAGTTTGAAAGTGTACCAGGAATCTTGTCCGGACGTTTTACAAACTTCTCCATCTGAGCGGCAAGAGTCTGTGCTACAGAAATCTCTCCACCTTTTTCTCCGGTATATGCAACAACTTCATCTACCAGTTTGTAAAGACGTTTAGATTCAAAATCCATCGCTTCGATAACTTCCGGATATACTTTTTCAATCTGATAGTCACGGTATTCATCCGGTTCTGTACCTGTCAATACGAGAATCTGACGATACATCTGGTTCATGTTGAATACACTGTCTGACAATTCAGACAAATATTCACCAAGATCACCCAGTGTGTTTTTCAGACGAATCGTATGCTTTCCTTTTGTCAAATGGAATTTGTAAGCATTTCCATCCGCATCCTGTAAGCAGACCATCTGCCAAACATTACTATAAGTAAACTGAATTTCTTTTACTTCTTCAAATGGAACTTCGCCATCGATGTATAAAGAACGGTTTGCAATGTATCCACGGGTATATCCCTGACGTCCCTTGATTCCGATAACATAGTCACCTTCTTCAGGAACTTCCATATCCCATTCGATCCAATCGTTTGGAACTTTCCACTGAGTACCACCGGTCATATCAAGAACCTGGCGGTCGGTAATACCCTGCTCCGTTTTACCATCTTTGTCTTCGTACTCCGTATCACTTGAAGTTCTGTCATATGTAGCATAGAGAGAAGGAGAAGAACGGCGCACTGCCTTTTCGCCCTGAATTTTTTGAATGTATCCCTGCTCCGTGTTATTCGTAGCATTTGCATTCTTTTTGCTATACTCTTCATATGTAGGAGTTGTCTCCTTGTTCTGCACTGCCAATTTACGGATTACAAATTTTTCATTGACACCCGTCAATCGGATCGTGTTCTCTCCGGCATTCAAATAGAAACGAAGTGGTTCCATTTCGTAACCGGTAGAATCTTCAAAGTAAGTAGAGATCCAACCACGGTTTTCATCCTGCACCTGTTTGGCACGGATTTCATTTCCCTGGTTATCCTGCGTCACTTCGCCTGCGTCTGTGTAGACACGTCCGAATGCAATCGCATCTGCTCCACTAAACGGAACGGCACCGTTAATCTGAATTTCAGTTTCGATGTCAATTCCTCGGTCATCCTCATCTGTCGTAGGATAGTAATCAGCTAGCAAGTTGTAGTATCCGGCGGTTTTTACATTTACTTTAAATTCTGCATAACCTTTTTCCGGAATCTGCAATGCCGTTGATTTGTCGTTGGAAGGACCCACATCTGTACGGGTGGAAGTTCCCTGGCTGTCTGTAGGTTTTAATACATTCAGCTCGTAGGTGTTTTCCTCGCCCTCAGGTCTCGTATCTTCGTGCTGTGTTACATATTTTGCATATGTATCTTCACGTCCATACGAGTCACTGTTTGCGGTCAGATCCACGTCCTTGTACTTGTCGGAGTTGTCGCTTGTTGAAGTTCCCTTAATCTGGAAGAATACTACTACTGCTACCAGTATTAATACTACAACCAGGAACTTAATCAAGCCTTTTTTCTTCATCAACTTTGACATGGCTGTTGCAATCTCCTTTCGCCCTTTCTCTTTTTTATGCGTTTCGCACAAAAAAACTGCGGCAGCAAAACGCATTTTGGAATTCTTTGTATATTTTGCATACAGTTTGTATTTAAGTATATCATCATTTTTGTGACATGTCTATAGTTTTGAACATTTTTTTTATGAATTTTTACTAAATTTTGAACAATTTTTGATAATTTTATGTTTTCCATTTACTTTATTTCTATCCTATACTAAAATAAATTTGTAGAATTTCACTACAATTCATACATAATAAGGAGACAAATTATGAACAAAAATGTAACATATTCCAACCCGATCCTTCCGGGCTTCTATCCGGATCCATCGATCTGCCGAGTTGATGATGACTATTATTTGGTAACATCCACATTTGCCTATTTCCCCGGTGTTCCGATCTTTCATAGTAAAGATTTGATCCATTGGGAACAGATTGGCAACATTCTTGAACGCGAAAGCCAGCTGCCTCTTGGCAAATCCGGTGTCAGTGAAGGTATCTTTGCTCCGACCCTCCGCTATCACAACGGTACCTTCTATATGATCACAACCCACGTCAGCAATTCTTTGGGAAACTTTATCGTTACTGCCGAAGATCCCGCAGGCCCATGGTCAGATCCGTACCCGCTCGGTTCTTCCGGCATCGACCCTTCCCTGTTCTTTGATGATGACGGCAAATGCTACTACTGTGGTACGCAGCCACGCCGGGAAGGTTCCCGTTATTTTGGCGACAATGAAATTTACATTCAGGAACTTGACTTGAATACAATGAAATTAACCGGCGAAAGTTACCCGGCATGGCACGGTGCTCTTCGTCATGTAGAATGGCCGGAAGGTCCACATATATATAAGAAGGATGGCTATTATTATCTGATGATCTCCGAAGCCGGAACCGGCCATCACCACGCCATCTCGATTGCACGAAGCAAAAGCCTGTTTGAACCTTTTGAGGGCTGTCCTTACAATCCGATCATGACACACCGTCATCTCGGATGGAATTATCCGATCGTCAACGTAGGACATCCGGATATCGTAGAGACACAAAACGGCGAATGGTGGATGGTTCTTCTCGCTTCACGGCCTTACGGTGATGGTTACTACCGCAATCTCGGCCGCGAAACATTCCTCACTCCGATGACTTGGGAAAATGGATGGCCGATTATCAACCCGGGCAAAGGTATCGTTGAAGATTATGTAAAAGCACCGGATCTTCCGACATTCTTTGCTAAAAAAGAAGCCTGCCGCGAAGATTTTGATCATATTGCACAAAACGGACTGCCAAAGCACTTTATGTATCTCAGAAATCCAATCGAGGAAAACTATGATTTCTCGAAAAACGGTGTTCTGTCTCTCCGTTGCGGAAAAGATCTTCTTGCTTCCGACGGACGTCCAAGTTACGTATGTATCCGCCAGAAAGACAGTTCTTTTGCTTTTGAAACAGCACTTCATTTGGAGGGAAAAGAAAACGAGCAGGCCGGAATCGCCTTGTTCCAGAGTACAGACTATCAGTACCAGTATCTTGCCGGCACAAATGGCAATGCTACGACGCTTCAGATCATTAAAGTAGAAAAAGGAGAATCGACGGTTGTATGCGAAAAGACACTGGATGCCCGGTATCCGGATCTGATTCTTCGTTTGGAAGCAGACCAGCAAAACCTCCGTTTCGTATATTCTACACCTGAAGAATCCTCGTTTACAGAAGTTGCTTCCGGTTTGTCCGCTCACATTCTGTGTACAGACATCGCCGGTGGTTTCGTCGGAAATACAATGGGTGTATATGCGACAGCAAATGGCAGCGATAGTGATACATTTGCTTCCTTTGATTACATGGAATACATTCCATGCGGCGAATTAAATTTAAAATAAGAACTTTACATCGTCTAAAAAAGGAATCCGGAAATAAACCGGATTCCTTTCTTTGTTCGCTCCTTAACTACAATACGTAGTATAAGAAAAATGCTTGAAAGAAACGTGTATTTCCTGTGTTTACTTTGTGTCCTTGTCCAATTCCTTTTCAAATGTTTTGAAAAAGCGCTGTAATAATTCAAGCATCCGGATCATATCTTCACGCCCCATCGCTTCCATCGTGCGCTCACCGACGTTACGCATACGTTCGGCACACGATTCATACAATGCCTCTCCTTCCGGCGAAAGCGAGACATACGAAATTCTCCGGTCTTTTTCACTTGGACTCTTGACAATGTATTTTTTATCTTCCAGCGTCTTTATCATTCTGGAAACCGCCGGCGATGATACTTCCAAAAAGGCAGCCAGTTCACTCAAAGTCAGTTTTCCTCTCTCATCCTTTTTGTTATGGATCATATGAAGCATCGCAAATTCGCTGCGAGACACCCCTTCAAATTGTATGCGGTCACATACTTTTTGAAACATCGCAACATTTTTCAAGATGATATCCTGTACCTCTTCTGCTCCTTTTCCTGCTTCTGTCATTTTCTCATCTCCATGTTTTTTCCAATTTCTGTCTTTTATGCGTGGCAGCGTTCCAAAAGTTCTTCCCAGCGGCGATCAACTTCTGCCTGGAATGCCACGATCAGTTCTTCATTGCCCGGTTTAAACAAATGTTTAAATCTTCCCTGGCGTTTTAAGAAATCTTCGATCGGAAGTTTTTTCTTTGGTTCATAATTCAAGATCCATTTTCCATCGATTACTTCAAAAAGCGGCCAATAACAGGTTTCTACCGCCGACTTACAAACATCGATGATATCCGGTGCATCATAACGCCATCCACGCGGGCAAGGCGCCATTACATTCAAAAATGCGGCTCCCTCTGTATAAATCGCACGCTCCGATTTTGTATATAAATCTTTCATATTCCCAATAAATGTCGTCTGTCCGACATATGGAATGTTGTGCGCTGCCAGAATGGCTGCGAGGTCTTTTCTCGTCTGTGGCTTACCCTGGGAAACTTTTCCAGCCGGTGTCGTCGTTGTATCGGCATACATCGGTGTCGCTGAAGAACGCTGGATTCCTGTATTCATGTAAGCACCATTATCATAACAGACATAAACCATGTCATGTCCACGCTCCATTGCACCGGAAAGGGACTGGAAGCCGATATCATAGGTTCCACCGTCTCCACCAAAGGTAATGAATTTATAATCTTCTTTTAATTTGCCTTTTTTCTTCATAAAGCGGTACGCCGTCTCAACACCGCTCAGTGTCGCCCCTGCATTTTCAAACGCATTGTGGATATAACTGTCTTCATAGGCTGTGTAAGGATACATGAAAGTGGATACTTCCAGACATCCTGTTGCATTACCGATTACCGCTTTATCTCCCGGATGAAGGGCTTTTAAAACATTCCTTACGGCAATGGTTCCACCACATCCGGCGCACATACGATGTCCCGGTGCCAGGCGGTCTTCTCTTTCCTGTATTTCTTTAAAATTAAATTTTGTTTCCATCTGTTTAATCCTCCATCTTGTCCCGAAGTCCGATATAACGGTATGCATTTCCTGCCGTTCCCTCTTCTGCTGTCTGCATCAGTTCGTCAAATGTTTCCTCTACCTGTTCTACCGTAAGGTCACGGCCGGACAATCCGTAGATGTAATTTACAGTCTCTGCCTGGTTCTTATTGCGGTACATCGCTGCCATAAGTTCGGCTCCCAGAGGACCACCATTGGCACTGTAGCTCTCACAACGATCAAAGATTCCTACTACTTTGCAATCTTTCAGGGCTTCTGCCATTTCCTTGCCCGGAAACGGACGGAACACACGAACTTTCAATAATCCGACTTTTTTGCCCTCGCTGCGCATCTTGTCTACGGCATCTTTGATCGTACCACAAGCAGATCCGATCGCTACGATGGCATATTCTGCATCATCCAGGTAATATTCTTCAAATAAACCAAATCCACGGCCGGTCAATTCACGAAATTCATCTGCCACGTCTAAAATGACCTGTTTTGCATTCATCATTGCCTGTGCCTGCGCACGTTTTGCTTCCATACAATAATTGGAAACAGCATATGGGCCGACTGCCATTGGCTCTTCCGGATTCAAAAGAAAATGTTCCGGTTCATATGTCCCTACAAATTTCTTTACATCTTCGGTTTCCATCAAAGTAATATTTTCCACTGCATGGCTTGTGATAAATCCATCCTGGCAGATCATGATCGGAAGCATAACATCTTTGTGCTCCGAAATACGGTATGCCTGAATAAAGTTATCATAGGCTTCCTGATTGTTTTCTGCATAAATCTGAATCCATCCGGAATCTCTTGCCCCCATACTGTCAGAGTGCTCGCTGTTGATATTCAGCGGACCGGACAACGCACGATTGACTACTGCCATGCAAAGAGGCAGACGATTGGAAGCGGCCACATAAAGCACTTCCCACATCAAAGCAAGTCCACAGGAGGAAGTTGCTGTCAAAGCACGCGCTCCTGCTGCCGATGCACCGATCGCAGCACTCATGGAACTATGTTCACTTTCTACCGGAATAAATTCCGTATCAATCTCGCCATTGGCGATAAAATTGGATACAAACTGTGGAAGTTCCGTTGAAGGAGTGATTGGGAATGCCGGCATGACATCCGGCTCCACCTGTTTAATTGCATGTGCTACGGCTTCATTACCGGACATACGCTCTAAAATACTCTTTACCATTTTATTTGCCCTCCTTCATCGTAATTGCGTCAAATGGGCATGCTTTCACGCAGATTCCGCATCCCTTGCAGTGTTTCAGATCAAATTCGCCGCGTTCTCCGCCGGAAACCGGAATGGCACTATCCGGGCAGTATGGCACACACAACAGGCATTGTTTACATTTTACCGCATCAAATACCGGGGTATTGACTCTCCATTCACCCGTTTCAAACTCCTTGGATGTCGCAGATTCATAAATCTGGAGTCCCGGCGTAAGATCCTGCCACGCAGCACCTTCATGTATTTCTTTTGCATGTATTATATTACTCATCTCCACGTACCTCCTGCATTGCCAGACGAAGGGCCTGCATATTTCCTTCAAGCACTTCCGGTTTTTTTGCAAATTTATGACTCAAAGAAGCTTCCATTTCTTGAATAAATTTCTCTTCTTCCATAATCTTGGATATCTTAACAATCGCAGCTAACATCGGAGTATTCGGAAAATATTTACCAAGTGTTTTCATGCATACCTCTCTGGCATCAATCGTATAAACACGTCCCTTGTATCCACCAAGCAGCGGACGGATCTCGTCACTTGTCTTTGCCGTATTCACCAAAATTGCGCCATCCTCTTTCAATCCCTCCGTCACATGAACCGAATGAAGCAGTGTCTCATCGACAACAACCACATAATCCGGATCATAAATGTTGGAATGTACACGAATCTCTGTATCGCTGATACGGTCATATGCCGTGATGGGCGCACCCATTCGCTCCGGACCATATTCCGGAAATCCCTGTACATGTTTTCCTGTCTTAAACGCAACATCAGCAAGTAGAAGAGCTGCGGTCTTAGCACCCTGTCCACCTCTTCCATGCCAGCGAAATTCTGTTAGCTCACTCATGGTTAGTTCTCACTTTCTTTTTAATTCTATATGTACGAATGCCAGAGGCATCATAAAATAATAGTGCCATCTTATTGATAAAATGACACTATTAAAAATTATAATATGAAATTCTATTCTTGTAAAGTATTTTTTGGAAATATCACGGTAATCGTGGTACCTTTTCCCAGTTCACTGGAAAGATCAATCTTCGCATTATGCTTTGCTACGATATGTTTTACGATGGCAAGTCCCAGTCCGGTTCCACCGGTCTGCTTTGAACGGCTCTTATCTACGCGATAAAACCGTTCAAACACTCGATCCGTACTTTTCTGCGGAATTCCGATACCGGTATCTTTTACCTGTAGTTTTACGCAATCTTCCTCGTTTTTCAAAATCACCTTTACGCTGCCGTCTACTTTATTGTAACGAATCGCATTGTCGCAAAGATTGTATAACAACTCTTCCATCATTCCCTTATTGGCGCACACATGGCAGGAGCTTCCAAAAAGAGAAAGAAATACCTGATGTTTTTCGGCATTGATCTGAAGCATGCTGACACAGTTTTCCGCCAGTTCATACAGATCAATATCTTCAAATTCAATCGTTTTCTCTGTCATATCCAGCTCGGACAAACGTATTGTATCATTGATCAATGTCAACAGACGCTTAGAATTGCGGTGAATCTCTTTGGCAAACCGTCTTACATCATCATCTGCCGCCATCCCGTTTTCAATCAATTCCGCATAACCGGAGATGGACGTCAGCGGCGTTTTTAATTCATGTGACACATTGGCCGTAAATACCTGCCGCATTTTCGCACTCTTCATAATGTCTTCGTGCTGTGTTTTTATTTTTCGGATAAACGGAACAAGTTCTTTGTAACCATTTTCTTCCTCAATAGAATCCATATCCTCCGCCATCCGCTGAATCGGCTTAATAATACTTTTTGCAAAGAGAAGTGTCATGATCCAGCTCACAACAAAAATCAGCGCAATGATGGCAATAATCTCCGGCAGGATTTCAAGCAGAATGCTGTAAATACTTTCCGATTCTTTTCCTACACGCAAAACCGTACCATCCGGTCTCCGCAGCGCATAATAAAACGTATTTTTCGCCAATGTATCGGAATGCCTTACGCATCTTCCCTCTCCCGTTTCCAGTGCATCGTCAATCTCCGGGCGGTCCTTGTGGTTATCCATCTGTTTTGTGTCTGCGAAATTGTCAAATAACACCTTTCCTTCTTTGTCTACAATCGTCACTCGAAGATTTTCAAAATTCATCTTCTTTACCATTTCAGATTCATTATCCGATGTCTCAAGTGCATTTTCCAGAATGACCGCGTTATTTTGCAGACTTTCGTTTACTTCCTCACATAACAGCTGATAAAAAATAAAACTAAACAGTACAACCATCAATGTGATGATAATGGTCGACACAAGCAAAAAGGTATGATTTAATCGTTTTTTCATTCGAGAACATACCCCACATTCCGGACAGTTTTAATCCGAATCCCCTCTTCGCCCAGTTTTTTTCGAAGGGTTTTAATGTGCATATCCAGTGTTCTGGATTCTCCTTCATAATCGGTTCCCCAGACACGGTCCATAATGCGGTCACGTGTCAAAACGATACCGACATTCTGCATCATCATCTTGAGAAGTTCAAACTCTTTGTAAGTCAATTCACATAACCGGTTTCCGACATATACGCAGTGCTTTTCATTGTCAATCTGAATTTCTCCCAGTGCCAGCGTCTTTTCTTCGCTTGCTGCATTGCTCCTTCGAAGCAGTGCTTTCACACGGGAGATCAGTTCCATCACGCCAAACGGTTTGGCAAGATAATCATCCGCTCCCATGTCAAGCCCTTTCACTTTATCCATTTCCGATGTCTTTGCCGATACAAAGATCACAGGTATTTTTTTCGTATCCGGAACGATCCGCACCTTTTTTAAGATTGACAATCCATCCAAATCCGGAAGCATCACATCAAGAAGGATCAAATCCGGCGTCTTTTCCGACAATTTAGCAAAAAAGTCCTTCGCATTTCCAAACCCTTCCACTCTGTATCCGCTGTTCTTAAGGGCAAACATCTCAATTTCCTGAATATTTACGTCATCTTCGACTACATAGATCAGTGCCATCTTTGGTCATCTCCTTTTCCTTGTGTTACTATAGCATTCTTTTGTAAAACAAGTTAGAAACCCATGTAAAATCCATGTAAAATATTTTAAAGAGTGACTCCAAATCCAAGGATCGTAAAGGCTTTTTCCTCATCGCCCGGATGCATCACAATTTTTACAACGTGTTTTGCCGACTCTGTTTCATTCAAAATGATCTGCGGATTGCAATGATTCCATCCATTCACAAGCGGATCTGCCGTAAGAGCCAGTTTATCATCCACATAAATATCTGCTTTTCCAAATTTTGGTGTTCCGGAATCTTTCGACACAAGCACGATATTTCTCGCCGTAATCTCCATAACAAATTCCGCATCCTTTGTCTCATAGGCTTTCGCCCAGCCATTTTCCAGCACCGGAGAAGCCTGACTGCTCAGATTTCTTTCTACGTATTGGATTTCGGTATCTTTATGATCAAATCCCTTATGGGAAACCGTTCCATACTGTTCAATATTGGTTGAATCCACCAATATGATATTTTCAAATTCAGCGCCTTTTACCGGCTTCACTGTGAAATCGCTGTCGTTTTCCGGCATCGGTGCTTTCGCTGCCTGCTCAAACAGACCGATCAGGCAGTCCGCCATAATACGATGTCCATCATTGGTTGGATGGAAAATATCATAAAAATACTGTCTCTTTGTCACAACCGTATTTTTAGAAAACTGTGGTACGACAGCCGCTTTTACACTCACCATCGGAAGGTCATAATTTTTTCCGATCGGTACGAGACGGTCTTCCAGGTTCCATTCATTCATAAATACCGCAAAATTAAGGATAACGGCTGGTTTATTATCCGCATTGGCAATCTTGCGCACAAGGCTTTCAAAACTTACCCCCTCGGTCTCATCCCCTTCATCGTTTACGGCAAATTCCACAATGACAACGTCCGGTTTGATTTTTCCATAATCTGTCACTTCTTTTTCATAACGAATCATACCGAGTTCGGACGGAGTTCCTCCGACACCGGCCTTTACAAATGTCACATGTGCACCGTCATCCGGCGTAAAACGCTCACAGAAGCCACGATAAGACAAGTATGCATACGATTTACTCTCAATCGGTTTTGCACCGGCTCCCTGTGTGATAGAACCGCCAATATACGCAATTGTTACCTCTTCGCCACGCTGTGCCTTTTCAATCGCCGTTTTCAGTCGTTTTACATTTCCAAGATTCAACAATGATTTCTCAATCATTTTCCGATAGGCTTCGGAGGCAAAATCAATCGGTGGATCCACTTGGAGCTCCGGCACCTGATAGCCGTCATTCAAATAGAATTTGAGTGTTACACTGGCACTCTTACAGTCCTTCGGAAAATCAAAATCGAATTCTCCGATGATGTCATCCATTTCATTGACCGGCACCTGCGCGAGTTCGATCAGAACCTCTTCGCCGTTGCACGGACATTTTACCGTGATATTGCTTCCTGTAACATATTTATCCTCTTTTCCATAACAATTGATCGTAAAATCGATAAAACTGCTTTTTTCTGCTTCTTCATGCGCGGTAATGCTCACTCCGATACTATGTACAAGTTTACGGATTCCCTCAAAAGATTCTAACAGTTTCAGAATATCTTCGTCCACATCTCCGCAGATTCCTTTTACCTGCTCTACCAGTCTGCCCTCCATATAGTTGGTATCCCGGCAGCTGCCATCCCTTCCCGGCAGTCCCGCAATATCCTTATCTAACATCAGATACAGGCTTGGTCTTTTTTTGGTTGGGTCTTTTGGTGCTTTTGGTCCTCTCATTTTTAATCTCCTTTAATTTTCATTACTATTTTTTGCAGTTTCCTGCTTTACTGTCACATCCAATTGATTAAACGGAATCTCAATTCCTTCTTGATCAAATCTGAGTTTGATCTGCTCCAGCATCCGCCAGCGCACCGGCCAGTAATTTTCCTTTTTTACCCAGACATGCACTGCCATATCGACAGAGCTGCTGTTAAGCGCACCAACGACAACATCTACCGGCTCCCCGGTAAGGATCTCTTCCTGGTCTTTGATAATCTCCTGCAGTACACGGCGTACCTGCTGCAGATCCGCATCATAACTGACTCCGATCTCCAGATCGATCCGTCGTTTATCCTGATTCGTCACATTAATAATGTTTGAATCCGCTAACTTTCCGTTGGGAAGAACTACGGTCTTATTGTCAACCATCTGTAATTTTGTGTATACAATATCAATTCCAATGACCGTTCCTTCAAGATCTCCGACAACGATATAATCCCCGACCACAAATGGTTTCATCATCAGGATCAATACCCCGCCGGCAAAATTTGCCAAGCTTCCTTGAAGAGCAAGTCCCACGGCAAGTCCTGCAGAGCCTAACAGTGCAATGATCGAACTTGTGGCAAATCCAAGGAACTGACACAAAATCAGAATCAATACCGCATACAATGCAAATTTGATAATGGACAGCAGAAAATGAGCAACGCCCTCTTCCATGCTGCTTTTATCAAATGAAGCACGAAGCAGCTTTAATAACAGTTTGACAATTTTTTTCCCGATGACAAATAAGATGAGCGCAATAATAATATGCAGTGCCGCATCCGCAACGGCCGGTATTTTATCTGTAAAATAAGAAAGTGTCATTTGGTCTCCTTCTTTCTATTTGTGATAGGGTTCTTTTTTTATGATACGGTATGCTCGGTAAATCTGCTCCAATAAGATCACACGCATGAGCTGATGGGGAAATGTCATTTTGGAAAAACTAAGTTTCCGATCTGCCCTCTGTAATACTTCTTCCGAAAGTCCGAGCGATCCTCCGATCACAAATACAACATTTCCTTTCCCCGTAATGCCATACTGGTCAATCTGCACAGCAAACTGCTCTGACGTCTTCTGCTCTCCCTCGATGGCAAGAGCGATCACTTCATCATCCGGACGAATCTTGTCTAACAGCCTTCTGCCTTCTTTTTCTTTAATCTGCATTTCCAATTTTTCCGAAGCCCCATCCGGTGTCTTTTCATCCGGAACTTCTATGATCTGCATTTTCACATATCTGCCAAGACGCTTTTCGTATTCTGCCACAGCCTGCTGCATAAATTTCTCTTTGCATTTCCCCACACAAAGTATGGTTATCTTCATAGTTCTTTTTCCTTTTCTTTCGGATGATATTGAAACGGCCGTTTATAATCCGGAATCTCATACAGATACAAAATTCCGTTTTTTACTCTGCGTACCTCTTTTCCGACAAACCCCAGCCGGAACAGTTCATATATAAAGTTAAAAATCAAAAATCCGTGCGAAACGATTAAAATATTATCCTGTGACCAGTCAATCTGACGAAAGAACTTACGTACTCGCCGTCTCGTGCCTTTAATATCCTCCGGCTGGCTCTTGGATTTAAAAAACCATGCGAGTCTTCCGCAAAAATGCCAGATTGGAAATGGCAGTTTCAAATGATCGGTATTGATAAACGGAGCATTGTCTACTTCACGCAGAAGTTTATCCACATAAATATTACCGCTGTACACTTCTTTTGCTGTCTCGACAGCACGTTCCAGATCACTGCAGTAACAAATGTCCCAATGAATCCCTGACATATTTACTTTTTTCTTCAATATCCTTGCATGTTCATATTTTTCTGACCACTCTCTAAATTCTTTGGATGTCATCATCACTTTATGAGGGCAGTCTACTTTAAAATGTCGTACTAATCCAATCTTCATTGGTTGCCTCCAAATCCTCCAAATTGATTTTATCTTTTCTACTAATAGTATAACAACAAGGACCCTGACAATGCAATAGCAATTTGAGAAAAATATCGTTTTGAAAAAAAATTTAACTTTTTTTCAAAAAAATATATTCTGACATATTTTTGACACATCTGTTTAGTATCTTAATACTCGGAAAGTATAAACTTTCTACTCCCACCCTATTATACGCTTAGGTACCATATGGTACCACAAAAAACACCTCCTCCCAGAGGTGTTTTTTGTTTGTTCTTTTTCTTGACCGCAAGTACCCGAAATTTGGTCGTTTTTTCTTATGTACGCAGTGCCAGGCTCACTTCCAACCCCTGATTGATTCGTCTCATAACACTCTCATCCAGATGACAAACTTTCTCCCGCAGTCGTGATTTATCAATTGTTCTCACTTGTTCCAGCAAAATTACAGAATCTTTTACGATGCCATACTCTTCCGAATTCAGTGCAATGTGTGTTGGAAGCTTCGCCTTATTCATTTTTGATGTAATCGCCGCGCAGATCACCGTCGGACTATATCGGTTTCCCATATCATTTTGTATAATTAAAACCGGTCGTACGCCACCTTGTTCGGAGCCCACAACCGGTCTTAAATCTGCATAATAAATGTCGCCTCGTTTAACCACCATGGTACATACCCCTCGTTATTTTCTATTTCCCTATGTAATACAGGACAATTTTTTAATTCTTTATACCACGAATTTCTGTGGTATACTCCTATTATTACCAATATACGTGAGTTTATACCATATGTTAGTTATTTATTATAGTAACATGTGGGGGAGGGGCGTCCTGAATAGTTACGTAGTAACTATTATATATATTTTCTCGGTACACGTTCTGTAATGCTGCATATATATTCATAATTGAACGAATGCGCCAGAGCTGCCACTTCCTCCACGCTGATACGCCGGGAGCCGTCCTGACCGATCAGTGTTACCGTATCACCTACCTTAACCTCCGGAATGTCTGTCACATCGATCATAAACTGATCCATACAGATTCGCCCAACGATTGGCGCATAACATCCTCTGACAATCACTCTTCCCTTTCCAGACAGATCTCTTTTCACTCCATCCGCATAGCCTACCGGAATCGTAGCGATCACACTTTCGCGCTCGGCGGTAAAGGTTCCTCCATAACTGATACTTGTTCCCGCATGAACTGTTTTGACGTGAACTACTTCCGTTTTCCAGGAAAGTGCCGGACGAAGTGATACATTTTTCTTCACTTCATCGGAAGGGAACAGACCATACGTCGTTATGCCGGAACGCACCATGTCCAAATATGTAGATGGCAGTCTCAAAATTGACGCACTGTTTGCCACATGTGCAAGCGGGATTTCTACGCCTCTCTTTTGAAGTTCGTGACGAAAGATCTGAAATTTTTCAAATGGCTCTTTCGTCCATTCTGTCGATACCTCATCCGCTCTGGCAAAGTGCGTAAAGATTCCCTCAATCTCGATGCCCGGAAGTCTGGAAATCGCATAAATAACCTCAATATTATCTTTTACAGGCTGAAATCCAATGCGCCCCATTCCGGTATCGACTTTAATATGAATCTTCGCCTTCTTTCCAAGACGCATTGCCTCTTCACTGAGAATTTTTGCCATTTCATAACTGTATACTGCCTGAGAAATATCATTTTTAATCAGATCCTCATACCAGATTTTTCCGGTGTGTCCCAAAATCAAAATCATCTTAGCAACTCCGGCTTTCCGAAGTTTCAATGCCTCTTCAATAATAGCCACACCATATGCATCCACTTCGTCTTTTAATGCCTCTGCGACTTCAATATCGCCATGACCGTAAGCATTTGCTTTGATGATTGCCATAATTTTTACCTTATCTCCCACTTTTTCCCGTTCACACCGGATATTATGCTTGATTGCGTCGAGATCAATCTCCACATACGTTCTGTCATATTTTTTCTTTTCCAATAATTCGTCCATCTCATTCTCCATTCTGGTGGATTTTCTGCAGGGAATCGATTAAGTCTCTTGCCATCATTCCATGCTCACCATATTTCTCTTTGTATCTGTCTCCTGCCAGCCCATGCAGGTAAACGGCTGCTTTTGCCGCTTCAAAGCAGGACATCCCCTGCGCGACAAGGCCGCCGATCGTTCCGGCAAGCACATCACCGCTTCCGCCGGTCGCCATTCCGCTGTTTCCGGAAATATTGACATAGCACTCATTTCCGTCACTCACACAGGTTCGGGCATCCTTTCCGACGACAATGCCGCCCTGCTCCTCTGCAAACTGTTTTACCTTCTGTAAAAACTCTTCTTTTAATTCAGCCATCGTCCAGCCGGAAATCACACAAAATTCCTTGGGATGCGGTGTCAGAATCCAAGCGGCTTTCGTCTTTTGCAGCTGCTCACGGCTGCACATTGTGATACCGTCTCCATCCAGCACAATAGGTTTGTCAGAATTTTCCAGTGCGTGTGCAATTATCTTTTTCGTATCCTCTCCGGTTCCAAGTCCCGGTCCCAGTACGATCACATCCGCAAAAGCCAATCCTTTAGCAAGCACTTCCTCTTCTTCGTACGAATCCACCAGGGCTTCCGGAAGCATCGTAAGGATCGTCTGGCAGTTTTCCTTTGCCGACAGAACCTTTACCAGACCTGCCCCCATCCGATATGCCGCCTTCGCTGCAAAAACAGCCGCGCCGCACATATTTTTACTGCCTCCGATCACAAGAACGTGGCCAAATGTCCCTTTATGGCCGTCCGGTCTTCTTTTCGGCAGACAATGTTCCAAATCTCTTTTATCATAATAATACGCCGGATTCTCTATCGCCTCATAACTGCAGTCCGGATATCCGATGTCTCCGATCACTACGTTTCCGGCGTACCGGCATCCGGGATAAAGAACCAATCCCAGTTTATTTACTCCAAAAGTAACCGTCGTTTCTGCTTTTACCGCCGTTCCAAGAACTTTTCCGGTATCCCCATGAATGCCCGACGGGATATCAATTGCAAAAATGCGTTTCTGTGACCGGTTCATCTGCTCGACCATTGCCTGATAGACGCCTTCCACCGGCCGGTTTAATCCCACGCCAAAAAGTCCATCCACAAGGATTGGATATTCTACAGAATCTACTTCTGCTGCCGTAACCGCATCAACATCGCATGCTGCAGCCAGCCGCAATTGCAAAAACAGATCTTCTGACATACGAGAAGTCTCTCCTACCAGCACAATCGCCGTATGGTATCCCTGCTGTTTCAATATTCTTGCCGCCGCAACCGCATCTCCGCCGTTATTGCCACATCCGCAGACAAATAAAATTCCTTCGTCTTTGCGAATCGACTGTTCGATCACCGAACTTAATACCGTCGCCGCTTTTTCCATCAGAACCGCGCCGGGAAATCCCACTTCCTGTATGGCGTGTTCATCCAGCTGTTTTGCCTGTTTTGCCGTAAATAAATATCGCATATGCCACCTCACTTATTCATCATAAAGGGGCTGTAATGCTGCCTCTTTTTCATCTGTCGCCACGACAAACGCCGTAACTTCGTTCTTTGTATTGGTAATACTGATATGTATCTGAGTAATTCCCAGTCGTTTTGCTATCTTTTTTGCCTTTCCATACAGCCGCACATACGGTTCCTCCAGTTCTCCCCGGAGCACCTCGATCTCTCTCGGCTCACACTGGTAAAACCCTGTACGAAACGCTTTCGCCACCGCTTCTTTGGCAGCAAAATCCGATGCCTTCCGCACTTTATGCTCTGCAAATTGTGCCATTTCTTTCGTTGTAAACGTTCTTTCCACAAAATGGCTGCTCCGCTCACACGCACGCAGCACCCTCGCGATCTCTATTGTATCGATTCCAATCCCCAGAATCATAACATACCTCTTTTCTATCACTTATAATGATCAAATACATTCATTACTTCTCGCCCAAGTAACGCATGCATCAATCCATATGTCTGATCCACACTCTCCTCTAATTCCACTTTATCTGCCACTTTCTGCTTAATCTCTGCACGCTGTACCTCGATGTCCTGCGTCAGTTCCTGCAGATATTCTTCTCTCTCTTTGAGTTTGTCATAACAATACGTAATGGACACGACGAGAAGTTCCTCATTGGTTTTCCGGATTTCATAAGGCACTTCCATAAGACGATCACTTTCTTCTTCAATCTTCTGCTTTGTCTCAATCAGCAGTTTTTTCTGTTTCTCTTTTTTTCGGTCATTTTCTGCCTCATTCATCCCGGACACGATCGCGTCCATCAGTTTTTTCTTGCCTCTTCGCAGATCCTTGATCTCATTGACCAGTTTTCCTTGTTCTTTCAGGAGTTCATTGCACTTTTTTTCCAAAGTTTTCACTTCTTCCGGTTTCACTCCACCGGGAAATAATTTGTACCAGCGCTCATCCAAGACAAGGATGGGAAGTTTTTTCCCATGCACCAGCTGCTGCAATGGTGGCAATTGGTCTCTAGTTCCTTTTGGCATACACACCGCCCCTTTCCTTTTACTTATCTTTTTCTGACAGACGATAAGAAAGACGCATCAAACTCTCTGCCAGATGAACATTTTCTACCACAACATGTGAGGGCACTTTCAGATCGGTAGACGCGAAATTCCAAAACGCCTCCACTCCGACTTCCGCCAGTCTCCCGGCGATCTTCGACGCCTGATCTTTTGGAACCGTAAGGGCTGCTATGTGAACCGGGTGCTCTTTTACAAACACTTCAATATCTTCAATCGAATAAACCGGAATGTCGTTGATCTTTTTTCCGATTTTTTCCTTGTCGACATCAAAAATACCAGCCATCTGAAATCCCCGCTTCGTAAATCCTCCATAATTTGCCAATGCACGTCCCAGATTTCCGGCTCCGATAATAATTACATTATAATTATGTTCGAGTCCCAATATTTTCCCAATTTCATCATGAAGATACCCTACATTATATCCATATCCCTGCTGTCCAAACCCACCAAAATTATTAAAATCCTGCCGGATCTGGGAAGCCGTTACATTCATTTTTTTGCTCAACTCATGCGACGAAATCCGATCAATCCCTTTTTCGAGCAATTCACTCAGATATCTATAATATCTTGGAAGACGCTTGATTACTGCAGATGATATTTTCTTTTCTTCCAATGTGCCAACCTCCGTTACGTCCGTAACGATTCAGGGTCCCACCCAAATAACACCGCCCCTGAATAGTTACGTTTTTATATATTATACTACATTTTCTTTTATAAAAAAAGATGTAAAAATCAACTTTTTATGCTATACTGTCTTTAGCAAATATTTTGATTGGAGAATGTTATGATATTAGCTTGTAACCATATAGAAAAAAAGTTTAATGACGAAGCGCTCTTTTCCGACGTTTCTTTTCATATCAATGAACACGAATGTACTGCTCTTGTGGGCGTAAACGGCACCGGAAAAACCACCCTTTTGCGAATTATCGTCGGAGAACTTCCGGCAGATAACGGCGATGTCATTCTGGCAAAGGATACTTCTGTTGGCTATCTTCCGCAGCAGCAGGGATATCATTCGGACAAAAGTATCTACGATGAATTGTGGGAAGTGAAAAAGGACATTGTCGCTCTCGAACGTGAGATCCGCACGATGGAAGAAACGATGCAGACCGCTTCCGGGGAAGAATTAAATCCCCTTTTGGAACGCTATCACCGCATGCAGACTGAATTTGAGGCAAAAGACGGCTACGCCTGCAAAAGCCAGATTATGGGAATCATCAACGGACTTGGATTTGTCGGAAATGATATTGACAAATCGATCAATACTCTTTCCGGCGGACAGAAAACCCGTGTGGCACTCGGAAAACTCCTTCTCCTTGAGCCGGATCTACTGATCCTCGACGAGCCGACCAACCACCTTGACCTCGCTTCAATCCAATGGCTGGAAACGTATCTTTCCAACTACAAGGGAAGTGTCCTGATCGTATCGCATGACCGCTATTTTCTTGACCGTATCGCCGACAAAGTGGTCGAACTTGACCACGGAAAAGCAACTGTTTTCAAAGGAAATTACAGCGATTATGCGCAGAAAAAAGAACTTTTACGCCGGGATGCGATCAAACAATACGAAAATTATCAGCAGACCGTGCGCCACCAGGAACAGGTCATTGAAAAACTGCGTTCTTTCAACCGTGAAAAATCAATCAAACGGGCAGAAAGCCGCGAAAAAATGTTGGAAAAAATGACACCTGTGGACAAGCCGGTAACAGAACAGAAATCCATGCACTTTTCCCTTGTTCCGGAAAAAGAAAGCGGAAAAGATGTTTTGCGTGTGGAAAATTTCGGAAAGTCTTTTGGTGACTTACACCTTTTTCAGGGTGTTTCCTTTGAATTGTTCCGCGGAGAACGTGTTGCTTTGATCGGGAAAAACGGAACCGGTAAAACCACTCTTCTCAAAATGCTCTGCGAACTAGAATCTCCGGATCAGGGTACTGCCGTCTTTGGCACGAACGTGGAACTTGGCTATTACGACCAGGAGCACAATGTACTGCACGAGGAAAAAACGATTTTTGATGAAATCCACGATGACTACCCGGATCTTAACAATACGAAGATCCGCAATGTCCTCGCTGCTTTTCTCTTTACCGGGGAGGATGTCTATAAAAAGATTTCACTTCTTTCCGGTGGAGAAAAGGGACGTGTCTCCCTGGCAAAACTTATGCTTTCCAAAGCCAATCTCCTGCTTCTCGACGAGCCGACCAACCACCTGGATATTGACTCCAAAGAGATTCTGGAAGATGCTTTGAATCATTATACCGGAACGGTCTTATACGTATCGCACGACCGCTATTTTATCCAGAAAACCGCTACCCGGATCCTGGATCTGACCAATGAACATATCCTTTCATACGATGGAAATTATGACTATTATCTGGCGAAGAAGGATCTTGTCGAAAGCCGCTATCTCGGCAACACGACAGAATCTGCGCCAAAAACGGAGGCTCCGTCTACTGCCAAACTCGACTGGAAGGAACAGAAAGAACGGGAAGCCAAAAAAAGAAAGATTGAAGCTGCGTATGAAAAAGCAGAAAACGAAATCCAAAAACTGGAAGAACTTATCGAAGAAACCGATGCGCAGATTGCCCTTCCGGAATACGCTTCCGACGTTGCCAAATTGACCGAATTGTCAAAGCAGAAGGAACAGTATGAGGCAGAACTGGAAACCGCGATGGAGGAATGGGAAAAAGCAGCGCAGGCGTTGGAAGAATTGGAATAAGACAAGAAATCCCCCGAGTAAAAAGCGGACAAGCTTCACCCGGGGGATTATTATTCATTAAAATCCACCATTTTGATATGCTCTGGCAATGACATACGATGGTTCATAGAATGCACTGCAATTGTAATTATCAATAACTTCACAAAGTTCGTCATTATAAACCCGAATGATTGCCTCTACATAATTTTCTTTGGAAGACATCGTATCTCTTACCAATCTTTGATATACTGCCCCCATATCCAACGCAGAGGGGATAATTTCTGCGAGTTCCCTGTCAACGGCTGTAATATCAAAATTCCCTTCCTTTAAGTCATATTCTTTAATCCAATCATTCTCGACTTGAAGTGGATTTTCGCAATGCAATACATTGGCACAACTCAGCAAATGATATAATTCCTCTTTTCCAATTGCATTTACAACATATTTGTTTTTCTGCTTAATGTGACGTGCTACCCTTTCGATCATATAACAGATAAAATAAACGTCATCTAACTGTATCTCTTCCTCCGGAAAATACTTATTTTTCATAGTGTATCACTTCCTTCAAATGTCAATGTTTTCAATGCCTCTTCGGTGCAAAACACAATCTGATGCGTAGGATAATTAAACTTTGCAATTTCCCAAAATGCTTTTCGAGGAATTCTTCCATCTATAAAGGCTTCCACATAATTCCAAATCTGATCGTCTGCCATTGGTCCCTCAATAATATCATAACCATGTTCTATACCTCTGCGGCAGTTCACAACAAAATCCAGCCATTCATCTGTCATCTCATCGAATTTTAAGACTTTTAACCCCGAATCCTGCACATACTTATAGCGATTAATAACTGAATTTCCCTTTTTGGTCATTGCCCACCGTTTCGCCTGTTTAAACAAGTTCGTACAATAAAAACCATATCCGAAATCTTTATAAAAACCATTCTGAAGCACCCGCGGAACCGGTACTTCTACATTACTTCCATGGTATACAATATTCTGCATAGAATTCCCCCTGATAATTTTAGTAGAAAGGTGCCGCCACAATACATGCAACGGCACCTTTTTTCATTTATGCCGAACTCCTATCAAATCTCGACATCCTCACTATAATCTACATTCTCATAGCCAAAACCGAACATATGATAAAACTCATCCCAGTATTCTTTGATATCACCGAGAGTCTCGATGGATTCCGAATCTACTTTGTCCCATACTTCGGAGATCTTGTCCTGTACTTCCGGACGCATCTCATAGTCGTCAAGACGGATTCTTCCTTCCTCATCGGTTTCCGGGCCGTTTGGCAGTTTTTCCATAAACAGGCGGTCCATCTGCTCGATACAGCCTTCATGCACCCCTGCGTCTTTCATCACACGATAAAGCAGGGAGATGTAAAGCGGAACAATCGGAATCGCTGCGCTGGACTGCGTTACAAGTGCTTTGTTTACGGATATGTATGCTTTTAATCCAAGGTTTGCAAAGTCCTCATTCATCTTCACGGAAGTCTGATACAGATGCTTTTTCGCCTGTCCAATGCTTCCCTCTTTATAGATCGGATGCGTAACTTCCGGTCCGATGTAAGAATACGCAAGCGTTACAGCATTTTCCGCTACGACACCGGCATCGGCAAGTGCCTGAATCCAGTCATACCAGTCTTCGCCGCCCATAACCTGGATCGTCGCCTGAATTTCTTCTTCTGTGGCAACCGGAACGGTCACCTCTTTGATCTCATTCGTGCGAAGATCAATGGTTTTATTGGTAAATGGCTCGCCGACGGTCTTCAGTACAGAAGAAACAGTCGTTCCATCCGGCAAGGTTCTGCGTGGCGCTGCCATACTGTAAACAATCATATCAACTTTTCCAAAATTTTCCTTTATACAGGCAATGACATCTTCTTTCATTTCTTTTGAAAAACCGTCTCCGTTAAAGGATTTTGCATAATAGCCATCCTCTGCTGCAATCTTTTCAAAAGCCTGCGTATTGTAATAACCCGCGGTCGCTGTACGTTTGCCCTTGGCTTCACGCTCAAATGCCACACCGATCGTATCTGCTCCATATCCATACGTTACAGCGATACGGGATGCCAGACCGTAACCGGTGGAAGAACCGATCACTAACACTTTCTTAGGTCCTTCTACCTGTTTTTTTTGTTTTGTATACTCAATCTGTCTGCGCACGCTCTCCTCGCATCCTTTCGGATGAGCTGTCGTACATATAAATCCTTTTACCTTTGGCTCAACTACCATTTTAATCCTCCAATCTTTATCTCATGATTACATAAAATAATATCATAAAGAAGTGCAGTACACTTCCTGCGATAACAAATAAATGAAAGATCGAATGCATATAACGCTTCGTCTTTCCGACGCCATACAATACGGCTCCGATCGTATACGCGATTCCACCGCTGACGAGGTATACCATTCCGCCAAAACCAAGCAGTTCCATCGTCGGTTTGATAAACAAAATGATACACCATCCCATGCCAAGATAACAGATCATCGCCATTTTCTTATATTTTTCAAGGTCAATTGCGGTAAATGTCGCCGCACCAAGACAGCACGCCCACACGATACCAAAGATCACAAATGCGATGACCGGATGATTGACACGGATGCCCGCCAGTGTGATCGCAGTATAAGTACCTGCGATCAAAAAATAGATCGTGCAGTGGTCAATGACCTGAAACACTTTTTTTGCCCTTTCGGCTGTCAGCCCATGATAAATGCTTGACATCGCATATAAAGCAACCATTGTACCGCCGTAAACTGCCGATGCCACAACCGCCCAGGGATCGCCTTTTAATGCTGAAAAAATGACACAAAGTACCAAAGCAGCGATTGCCAGCGCACCTCCGACAATATGGGAAACCATATTAAAAATTTCCTCGCCTCTCGTATAATCCGGAAGTGTTCGATCTTTTAATTTTGTTCTCTTTTTCTTTTCCATCTTCTTACCCTCCGTGTCTGCATATTAGATTCCCATTGCATTACATAGTCCCATGGATAACACAAGGCTCATACCGATCAATACTACATTTTTGCATTTTGCCTTTTTGAGTAAAAAAAGATTCAATCCATAAATGGCAAAGATCATGATCAGTATGGTAAACCATGGATATTCTTTATTTTGCGCCAATGTCATACTGGATTGTATCAATCCTGACATGACGGTCAATAAAAGTCCTGATACGATCACTTTAATGGATTTCTTTATATTGATAAATACCTCAATATTTTCCAAATATTCATAAAGGTGATAAACCACATCAAATACGACCGCCGAAGCCATCACACTCATCGCAAACCCGGCAAGTGCCATCCACATGCCGCCTGCTGTCGTTCCTGCCAGTCCATATCCATAAGAATAGCCGATTCCCGACAACGTCTTACATAAGATGGATCCCGGCAGAATATTTACAATAAGTATCAGATAATTATAAAAAGAGTTTTCACTAATATAATCCGGCACAAACAGCCCATCTGCGATTGTCAGATAAGCATCGCCGCCTCCAAATGAAATCAGGGAAGACGCAATTCCTTTTACAAAAAACGGTAAACACTGTTCAGCAAAATAAAACATTGCCGGCAGACTGAGAAAAACCGCCGCAGCTATCCATACTGCACTTTCTATCACCAGTGGTTTTAGTACCTTTTTTCGTTTCTTTTTCTTTTTGACCGAACTTTTCTTAAAACTGTATACCGCCAGAACAATCATAACAACACGCACCGTCCACGTCACGATATCATTATCTATGATCTTCGCTTTTCCAACACACAAAAGGTAAATGCCCGCCACGATACCGGCCGGTACCATCGTCTGCCATTGAAATTTACAATCTGTGACTAATATGGCAAAAAACGCAATTGCCAGCATTTCAATCGTAGAAATACTAAATAACGGTGTCTTATCAATCTGAAAAATACGAAACAGATTGCGTCCGGCTGTCAGTATAAATACACCGACGCACACGCCAATTGCCTTTCCACGGTGCTTTTTTACCACACAGTCCTGAAAGGCATTGTGAATATATTCCGTTAAAAGGCACATGATAAAGGCGGTGATCCCAATCGATGCATACTGAATCTGGGTCAGCACTTTCGGATTCAATCCGTCCATTCCTGCCATCAGAAGTACCGTCATCAGGGCGCCGGGAAATGCCATCGCGATCGCCGCAAGAATCATTCCTTTTTTCCCGGAAACCGCTTTTCCTACACCTGTTGCAATCTCTACCGGAAGTGCTCCCGGAGTCAGTGCAGCCGCCACAATATCTTTTTCGTACTCTTCTCCCGTGATAAACCCCTTTTCTTCTACGACTTCCTGTTGAATCACTGGAATCAGTGCATTTCCGCCTCCAAACCCGATCATTCCGATCTTATTCATGGAGACAAGCATTTGTACTAACTTTTTCACGTCTTTTCCTCATTTGACAAAAGATGAAACAACGCTGCTTTGTAGATCAAAACAAGCCGTACATCTTTGTCGCAATATCGATTCTTCAAAAATTCTATTGTTTTATATCCATATACCAAAACCAGTATACTTAAAGCCACAAGTTTTATTTCCGGAAGAAGAGGCATACAGATCAGAAAAAGAACGGCCGCCGTAAATCCGGCGCTGATCACCCCAAACAAACGGCTGATCGTTACCGACAAGCGCACGGTCTGCAACAGATTCAGCAGCCGTCTGTCAAGATGTTCTTCCTTATTTTCTATTAAGACAAAATAGATATCACAAAAAATATCCATACATTCTTTTTCTTTTAATTTTGCACAATACTCTCTATAACGTTTTCTTCCAAACTCTTTCTGCATTAATCTGCCTAATACACTAACCAATTTTTTTCTCCTTCGGTTTCTGCCTTATCTCTATAGTATTCGGCAATACCTTGTTTGGTTATACGTAAAAGATCAGCAAAATTTATAAATTGTCGTTGATGTAAATGTGTCGCCTGCTTTCAAAAGACAGGATTCAAACGACGGAATATTGATGGAGTTTGGAAAATACTGGGTTTCAAAGCAGACACCATTTCTCTTTGTGTACTCTGCCCCTTCTTTTCCTTCTTCTTTTACAATAAAGTTTCCGGTATACAGCTGCATTCCCGGAAGATCGGTATATACTTCCATCGTTCTGCCACTTGTGCTTTCCGAAACTTCTGCCACTTTTTCAACGCCCTTTGTCTTCTTATCCAAAGCAAAGTTGTGGTCATATCCGCCGGCAAGGATCAATGGTTCATAATCTGCTCCGATATCTTTGCCGATGGCTTTCTTGGTTCTGAAATCCATCGGTGTACCGGTTACATCGATAATCTTTCCGGTCGGGATCAGATCATCTGTCGTCTCGGTAAATCCGTTTGCCTGAATCCAAACTTCATGATCTGTGATGTCGCCGCCATTGTGTCCTTTCAGGTTGAAATAAGAATGATTTGTTACATTACACAAGGTATCTTTGTCGGATTTTGCTTTATAATCCAGTTTCAATTCATTGTCATCTGTCAATGTATAGGTTACGGAAATCTCCAGATTTCCCGGATAGCCCTGTTCCATATCCGGACTTACACGGGAAAATGTCACACTGTTTTCTCCGGTTTCTGCCTGATACATTACCTTATTGTATCCCGGTGTGCCACCGTGAAGATTGTTCTTTCCGTCATTTTTCTCCAATTCATATGTCGTACCATTCAGTTCGAATTTAGCATCTCCGATACGGTTTCCATGACGTCCGATAAAGGAACCAAAGAAACATCCATTGACTTCATACGCTGCTACATTGTCAAAGCCAAGGACAACATCGGCAAATTTGCCGTCTTTGTCCGGTACAAACAACGATACCAGATTGGCACCATAATCAATAAACTGCGCTTTCATGCCATTCTTGTTTTCCAATGTGTACATGGAAACTTCTTCACCGGTACTTGTTTTTCCAAAATTTGTCTTTTCTACACTCATTCTTTTACCTCTTTTCTAATTTCAATACCTAATTCTTCCAGCTGCTTTTCATCTACAATATTCGGTGCATCTGTCAAAAGACAGGAAGCATCTTTTACTTTCGGGAAGGCGATCACTTCACGGATGCTGTCTTCTTTTGCCATCAGCATGACGAGACGATCCAATCCGTAAGCCAGTCCTGCGTGAGGTGGTACTCCGTACTTAAATGCGTTCAACAGGAAACCGAACTGCTCATGTGCCGCTTCCTTTGTAAACCCAAGGCACTCAAACATTTTTTCCTGAATGTCATTCTGATGAATACGGACAGATCCTCCACCGATCTCTGTACCATTTAATACAATATCATAGGCTTTTGCACGTACTTTGCCGGGCTCCGTGTCGATCAGATCAAGATCTTCTTCCATCGGCATCGTAAACGGATGGTGCATTGCCTGATAACGTCCCAGTTCTTCGTTGTACTCAAGCAGTGGGAATTCCGTTACCCACAGGAAATTGTACACGTTCTTGTCAAGAAGATCCATTCTTCTCGCCAGTTCCAGACGAAGATTGCCGAGAACATCGTATACTACTTTATCTTTATCTGCGGCGAACAAAAGAAGGTCACCCGGCTCTCCTTCCATCGCTTTTACAAGGGCATCCAGTTCTTCCTCTGTCATAAATTTGGCAAACGAAGATTTGTAGGTGCCATCCTCATTGATGCAAAGATAAGCCAATCCTTTTGCGCCGTACTCTTTGGCAAAATCTACCAATGAATCAATCTTTTTACGCGGCATTGCGCCCTGTCCTTTGGCATTGATACCACGGACGGAACCGCCGTTTTCGATTGCGCCGGTGAATACACCGAAACCACAGCCTTTGACAACTTCTGTCACATCCTGAAGTTCCATGCCAAAACGGGTATCCGGCTTGTCCGAACCAAAACGGTCCATCGCTTCCTGCCATGTCATTCGCTGGATCGGGAGCTGTACGTCTACGCCGATCGTCTCTTTAAACAATTTCTTCAACAGTCTTTCATTGACATCGATAACATCGTCTACATCGACAAAAGAAAGTTCCATATCGATCTGTGTAAATTCCGGCTGACGGTCGGCACGAAGGTCCTCGTCACGGAAACATTTTACAATCTGGAAATAACGGTCGTAACCGGAACACATGAGCAGCTGTTTGAACAGCTGCGGGGACTGTGGCAAGGCATAAAAATTGCCCGGATGTACACGGCTTGGTACCAGATAATCTCTTGCGCCTTCCGGTGTACTCTTTGTAAGCATCGGTGTCTCGATCTCCAAGAATCCCTCTTCTGCCAAAAATTGTCTGGTAAGTGTCGCCACTTTGCTTCGCATGATCAGATTTCTCTGAAGATCCGGACGACGCAGATCAAGGAAACGGTAACGAAGACGAAGTTCGTCTTTTGTCTTACTGTTTTCTTCGATTGGGAAAGGCGGTGTCTCAGACTCTGACAAGATGCGGATGTCCTTTGCACGTACTTCGATCGCACCGGTTTTCAAGCTTTCGTTTACCGCACCGGAACGATTCTCTACGACACCGGTTACTGCGACAACAAATTCCGCACGAAGTTTCGTCGCTTTTTCAAATCCTTCGGCTCCGGTATCGCTCTCTTCAAAGATCAACTGTATGATTCCAGAGCGGTCACGCAAATCTACAAAAATGATGCCGCCCTTATTTCTGCTTTTCTGTACCCAGCCCATCACTGTGACGGTCTGTCCAACATTTTCTGTCGTAAGCTCTGCGCATCGGCATGTGCGGCGCAGGCCTTTCATTGATTCTGCCATTTTTTTACATTCCTTTCTGATGTACAACTCTAATCTGCAAAAAATTCCCGGATCTCTTCGTATCCGTCTTTTGCCAATAATTCCTTCTGGAATTTCTTATTTTTCTTCATTACATTGATACTGATCTTGTATCCGTTTTTACGTTCTTCATTTGCCTGAGAAATGACTTTCTTCATCAATTCCGGCGTTGCTTTTTTATCGATCAAATATGCCTTTTTCTTTGAACTTGACGGTACTTTGAAATCACGCTCAAGAAGAAGCATGACAATACGTTCAAATCCGATGGAAAATCCACAGGCACACGTATCATTTCCGGTAAATTTACCGATCATTTCGTCGTAGCGTCCACCGCCTCCGACAGATCCACCAAATTCATCCATCGAGATCTCAAAGATCGGACCGGTATAATAACTCATGCCACGCACAAGTGTCGGATCAAAGGCAATCTTAAAGTCTGCGGATTTTGTCTCTTCCACGGTAGAAATGATCGTCTCAAGATCTTCTGCCGTGCCTGCCTCCAGACAATCGCCCAGTTTTTCTTTCAGATAGTTTACTCCGGCGATATCATTTGTCACCGTTTCAAACAATTCTTTACACATATCGACGGATTTCCGGTCATAACCGGCTTCAAGGAGTTCTGCAGTCACACCGTCCATACCGATCTTATCCATCTTATCCAGAATGATAAATACCGAATCGTATTCTGCTTCCGGGAATCCGCAGTATGCTGCCATTGCTTTCAAAATCTTACGGTTGTTGATACGAATGGTGAAATTTGTAAAATCCAATTTGCCAAGCAATGTCGTCGTTGCCAAGATCAATTCAATCTCTGCCAGGATCGAAGGTTCTCCAAGGATATCGATATCACACTGCATAAACTGGCGGAAACGACCTCGCTGTGGGCGGTCGGCACGCCATACATTTCCCATCTGAAGGGCTTTAAACGGTGCACTTAACTCGTTTGCATGATTGGCATAATATCTTGACAGGGGAACGGTTAAGTCATAACGCAGTCCGCTGTCCACCAGATCGGCTTCGCATTCTGACGTATCCAGTTTCAATTTTTCTCCTCTTTTTAAAATCTTGAAGATCAATTTTTCATTTTCGCCGCCCTGCTTACTGCAAAGACTTTCGATATGCTCTACACAAGGAGTCTCAATCGACGAAAATCCAAAGGTTCCATAAGTTTCTTTGATGAGTCCGATCACATAATCTCGGATTTCCATTTCCTTTGGCAAAATATCTTTCATACCCGTTACCGGTTTCTTCTTTAATGCCATCACGCATTACCTCCAACTTTCCTTTTTTCTTCTTATCATCTCGTCAATTCTACCAATGTAGTCATCAACGCTTTTTACATTTTCTACTCGTTCCATCCGGTTTTCCTCCGGAAATACGATCTTGGACGAACCTCCGCTGCCAAGTGCCAGGATCGACTGCAGTTCCTCCATAATAAATATGTTATACAAACATTCTTTTCCCGGTTTTGCATAAGCCACATTTTCCTGATTGGTATTTCTCGTCGTATGTGCCTTATTTTTCTGGCGATACATATAATACGGCTCATATCCGTGTACCCGGCAAAACTGCTCTGCCTCTTTTTGCATCGGTTCGATGCAGGCATCTTCCTCACGCATCTCACCGCCCTGCTCCAGCTGCTCTTTCCGCAGTCTGGATGCCCGTTTGATCACCAATGTGTGAACGGTGATACTGTCCGGTTTCAATGCTTCGACTTCCCGCAGTGTCTCTTTAAAATCTTCCAATGTTTCCTCCGGAAGTCCTGCGATCAGATCCATATTGATATTATCAAATCCCAATGTTCTCGCAAGCATAAATTTCTCACGTATTTCCTCTACCGTGTGCTTACGCCCCAAAAGTTCCAGCGTATGCTCTTTCATGCTCTGCGGGTTAATGGAAATTCTTGTCACTCCATGGGCTTTCATGCTCCGCAGTTTGCCCTCAGTAATGCTGTCCGGGCGCCCTGCCTCAACGGTAAATTCCTTCGACTGTTCCATCGAAAGATATTTTTCAATCATCGCCATCAAACGCTCAAACTGCTCTTCCGATAACGATGTCGGGGTGCCGCCGCCTACGTACACACTGACCATCTGCTTGCCGGCCAGCCATTCTTTGCACTGCGTCATCTCTTTTTCCAAGGCATCCAGGTAGGCATCCATCTTATCTCGATACCTCCCTGCCGGAAAAGAGGAAAAGGAACAATAGGCACAGATTGTCGGACAAAAGGGGATGCCGATGTACACATTCGCACACCTTTCATGCTGCATGCCCTGTGTCAGGGAAAATTCTTTTTTTGCAACATCCATCGCCAGTTTCACTTTGTCATCCCGGCAGAAATATCCTTCTTTTAAAATATCCCGGATCGCTGCCTCTTCTTGTCCCTGCATCATCAGCCGGAGTGGAATCTTCGCAGGCCGGATCCCGGTAAGAATCCCCCACGGAAGTTCTTTTCCCGACTGCGTTTTCAAATATTCATAAACTTCTTTTTTAATCTGGTTTTTCGTGTATGGATTCGGAAAAAGTTTTTCCCATTTTTTTCCATCCATCTGCCATTTTATCGAATAGCCGTCTTCCGTAGAAACTTCCGGATGTTCGACTACTCTGCACTCTTTTTCCGGATAAAACACCATCGCCAGAGCTTTCATATCATACGAAAACTCCGTTCCGGAAATGTCAACTTCTATCATGAGAATTTCCTCTCTTAAGCATACGGATTATTCGCCTGTTCATACTCAATACTTGTCGCCGGGCCATGTCCGGAAAACACTTTGGTTTCACTCGGCAGGGTCAATACTTTTTCCCGTACCGACTGCATCAGATCTTTTTCATTTCCGGTCGGCAGATCCGCTCTTCCGACGGATTCCATAAACAGCGTATCTCCACTAAAAAGCACTTTCTGTTCTTCCAGAAAATAACAGCAGCTTCCTTTTGTATGTCCCGGTGTGTGGATTACTTTCATCGCAATCCCGGCACTCTCAAACTGCTGTCCGTCGTGAAGCCATATGTCGGCTTCCAGTTCTTCCGGTCTTCCGGTCATTGCTGACACATTCATGCGGGCATCCGAAAGCAGTTCTTTCTCGACATCCAGCGCACAGATTTCGCATCGTATCGCATTTTTCAGATCTCTTACTCCCTGAATATGGTCAAAATGCCCATGGGTAAGCAAGATATGATCTAAGATCATTTTCTGATCGCGGATATAATTTGCAATCTTATCTCCGCTGTCGCCCGGATCTACCACAAAGCAATGTTCGGAATCCTTTTTATGCACAATATAACAGTTGGTTCCTACACTGCCCACGACGACAGATTCTATGATCAAACCATTGATTTCCATAATCTATCCTTTCTTTTTCCATCGATCAGCCGTTGGAACGTCTCTCGATGTCAATAACACTTTCTACATTTCGAAGTTTTTTTACTAATTTATTGAGCTGTTCCACGCCCCGGGTCTCAAAACCGACCACGATCGTAGCTTTATCCTGCTTGGAAGTCCGGACATTCATGGACTTCACGTCGATTTCATTCTCGGTAAAGATCTTCGATACATCAAACAATACACCACTTCGGTTGTACGAATAAATGACGATCTCGACCGGATAATAATCTTCGTTCTTCTTCGCCTGTGCGCTCCATTCTGCTTCGATCAGACGATTTCTCTCTTCTACCGGCAGATGGATCATATTGACGCAGTCCGTACGATGAATCGAGATACCACGGCCTCTCGTGACAAATCCGACGATTTCATCTCCCGGCACCGGGTTACAGCATCTTGAGAAACGAACCGCAAGATCATCCAGTCCCATAACGACGATTCCACTCTTTTTGCCGCCACTCTTTGTCGAAGAGGATTCACTTCCCTCTTTTATGCCTTTCGCCTCTTTTGCATTTTCTATCGCCTCTTTCACCTGCTCGTCCGAGACAACACGTTTATTCTTCTTCTCATATTCATAAATGAGTTTATTGATAACTTGGCCTTCCTTCAAGCCACCATGTCCGATGGCCGCGCAGACGGAATCCCAATCCTTAAATCCATATTTACGTTTGCAGGCTTCTGTATATTCGGGCTTTACATATTTATACAGATCAATGCTTTTTGTTTTTGCATATTGCGCCAGAAGTTCTTTTCCACGCACGATGTTTTCTTCTTTAAACTCGGTACGGAACCACTGATTGATCTTGTTTTTCGCCTGCGTACTCTTGACGATCAACAGCCAGTCACGGCTCGGTCCCTTACTGTTCTGGGAGGTGATGATATCAATCTGGTCTCCATTTTGAATCTGGTAATCCAGTTTAACGATATTTCCATTCACTCTGGCACCTACCATTTTATTCCCGACAGCAGTATGTATCGCATAGGCAAAATCGATCGGTGTCGAACCTGCCGGGAGGGTCTTTACATCTCCATTTGGTGTAAAGCAGTATACACTGTCTGAGAACAGATTCAGATCGCTTTTGATGACACTCAAAAATTCTTTATTGTCCGACATATCCCGCTGCCATTCCAAAATCTGGCGCAGCCATGCCATCTTGGCCTCATCATTTTTAACCTTGGCCTCGCTTCCCTTTGTCTCCTTATATTTCCAATGTGCCGCAATACCATATTCTGCTGTTTTATGCATCTCATATGTGCGAATCTGAATTTCAAATGGCTGTCCGTTTGGTCCGATCAATGTCGTATGCAATGACTGGTAATGATTTGGTTTCGGCATCGCAATATAATCTTTAAAACGTCCCGGAATCGGCTTATACATCTCGTGAATGATTCCAAGAGCCGTATAACACTGCTGCTCTGTATCTACAATAATTCGTATCGCAAACAAGTCATAAATCTGATCCAATGTCTTATTCTGATTTACCATTTTTCGGTAAATACTGAACAGATGCTTCACACGTCCGTCGATTGTTGCCTTGATCTTGGCCTCATCGAGATGCTCTTTGACATCTTCCATGATATCCTTAACAAATGTTTCCTTCTGCACACGCAGATGATTAAATTTGTCATTCAATTCCTTGTAAGCTTCCGGCTCCAAATATTGTAAAGAAAGATCATCCAATTCTACCTTTACTTTAGAAATACCAAGACGATGTGCGATCGGCGCGTAAATGTCCATCGTCTCTCTGGCTTTTTCTTTCTGCTTTTCCGGTTTCATAAATTGCAGTGTACGCATATTATGAAGACGGTCCGCCAATTTTATAATGATAACACGGATATCTTTTGCCATCGCCAAAAACATTTTACGAAGATTTTCCGCCTGCACATCCAGTTTGTCCGCGGAATAGTTCAGCTGGGTCAATTTCGTAACACCATCGACCAAAAGCGCAATCTCCGCACTAAACATCTGAGTAATGTCTTCCACAGTATACGGTGTGTCCTCAATGACATCATGAAGAAGTCCGCCGACAATCGTCTCCTTGTCCATATCCAGCTGTGTCAAAATGATTGCCACACAGACCGGGTGAATCAGATATGGTTCCCCGGATTTTCTTTTTTGATCCTTATGTGCTTCTTTGGCAAGTTCATATGCTTTTCGTATAATCCCCATCTCATCCTGCCTGTTTTCCGCTGTCAACAGCTTTGTCAGCACCTCAAATAACACATCAGGATCTGTAAAATTAGGTGGGATGATGTCCTTCGACAGTTCTCCCGTATCAAATTTTTCAATTAAATCACTACGTTTGTCCTGTTCCATATCTCATCCTGCCTTTCTTTTCTCTATCTGTTTTTGGGCGACCCTAACGTTATTATATAAAAAAATGTCACAAAATGCAACTGTGATTTCATGTTCCAAACTGTTAGATGCGAAAAAAGGAACGCTTTGAAGCGTTCCTCAGACTGTAGACAAAGTGGTGCTAGGACTGTTGTCCTAGCACCATTTTTCTCTGT
>ERZ827440.73-NODE-73-length-148219-cov-5.629903_pt1 | contig 148219 bp, 125 predicted proteins | sample MGYA00519774_ERZ827440 | MGnify/ENA primary metagenome ERZ827440 (study PRJEB31778, sample SAMEA3449302) | human gut metagenome | biome: human gut; feature: human-associated habitat; material: faeces | place: United Kingdom | collected 2010/2012 ... | reverse complement strand
CCTCAGGAGGCGAAATCCTGAAGTGAATGAATGGTAAACGAATTCGGAACAAACCAACACGCCAGCACGGTTGGATTCCACCGAATTCGCGCTTTAGTAGAGCCATTTCCACCCTCCTACTATTTATTTTGAACCCCCTTTTTGCGTTCTTCCCCTAAAAAGAACACGTTATAATTTTGAAAAGTAGGCAGGTTAAAACCAAGAACGCACTTTTTTATTAGGACGCACTTTTTTGTAAGTTGGCTACTAATTACTACGAGCTACTACCAATTAATACCCATTCTTACTAATTACCACCAATTACTACCATTAATTGATGACCAATTGATTAATTACCAACCTATTGGCCCTTATCTGATCGACTACCACTTATCTCGTTTCGGCAAACATACCTTTTTATTAGTATCCCCGCCTTTGGCTATGAATGTTAATGTTTTGTTATTTCAATTCTTATGTGGTGTATTTGAGTTTCTTTGTACTCAAAAGGGAGAACAGGAGTTAATACCAAATTGTGACCTCTAAGGATTTATCATGTTAACGAAGAACGAGCTGCCTCAAAATCCTGCTGCTGTAGCTCTCTGGCTCTTAGGCAATAAATGGACTCTCTACATTCTGCAGCATTTATTCGTTCGTTGTTATTCGTTTGGCGAGTTACGTCGTTCCATAGATGGTATCAGCGACAAGGTATTAAGCGACAACTTAAAACGACTACAGAGCAATGAAATTATCTGTAAGTCAATTACTTCTGACAATCCACCGCGATCTTATTATTCCCTTACTCCATTGGGTAAATCTTTAAAGCCCATTATTGAGAGCTTGGACATTTGGGGTTGCCAGTACTTAAAAGTAGTAACGCACAAGCCTGAAAAGCCAACAAAGAAGCCGCGAGCTAAATAGCTTTAGCTACATTTCGGAATTTTCACTTTTTAGGGGTGTTTGTGGCGAGTAAGGCAAGAATTGTATAGAATTCCAAAGACCCTAAGGCGGTCGAAGTACAACACCTGTCACGAACCAGCAGATAATTGCAACAAAAACACATGAGAGCAGTTTCTTTGCGGGTTTTCGCATTCTTGACCTATGCAATTCTTGCTCGGCTCGTCATTTTACGGGGTAAAAAGTAGAAATTCGATCATAGCAGCATATGCGGTCTATAGAGCTCACCTTGAGTTCTATAGACCTTATTGCTTTGTGCCCAAAGACGAGACACCCTATGAGCTGCTCAATTTGCAGCACCAGAACAGAAAGCCGAAGATCAACAAGGAGAGAGTGGTGATGCTGATCTTCGGCGCCGCACTTGCTTTTACTTTTCTTAACGTTAAGCGTGCACCAAAACGCCAGCTGGTAAATCCGCCCTATACGCTATATAGGTAGCTGCGGTTCGCATTACAGACCATCTTGTGCGAACAGCAGAACACAGACGAAATTAAGCCAGTATTACCAAAGCTGTTAAAAGCAAAGCAAGAAGGACAACCATGTTGTTGTCTTTTTGCCTTTTATTATTAAAAGGCACATCTAAATATAAAAAGGATTGTCACCTAAACCAAGAACGCACATTTTTATTAGCGGGTTATAGAAAACGGCATAAAAAAATCGCTGACAACTTGCCAGCGATTGAAGATGTAAGTGGTGCGCCGTGAGGGATTCGAACCCCCGACGTACTGATTCGTAGGCTCGAAAACCGCATGTCAGAACGGTATTTTGTATACATTTTCGTGATTTCAACGATGCAATACGATACATGAGACGACATTAGAAAATGTTGCATTGTGACGCGATTGTGACGCGCTCTCGGTGGCTAGTATTCAAGAGAAAGGGCAAAGAAATGATCAACAAAAATCCGACTAGTAGCTTCGATGCAATTGATAATATTTTCGATGTTTCAAGTAATTTAGATGCATTAGCTGAAATGTTTTTACTCATGAACGACGCTGACCCGATGGTGATAGATAAGACTTTTGGTTTTTTGCATGATCTACTGCATGAATACAACGAAACGCTAGACGAAGCCGCAAAAATACTTTGTGATTGCAAAATAACAGACCCTAAGAAAGAGTAAAGAAAAAAACGAACGGGAAACGGCTCCGTTTTATTTGTATAATGCAATTGAGCGGGAATGTACCACCCTCTTGGAGGTACGTTGCCCGCTCATATGGTGATTGCACCAAGCGACGATTCTAAAAGACGCACCTACCGAGAGAGCCATGTGCCACCTTAGCGGCATATGGCTCTATTCTCTTATAGTCAAACGCGGCAATAAACGCGGCGTGCCTTGTCACACTTAAGGCTAAACCGCCAATTTCCGTGCATTTTATTTTTGATGGGTGCTGCAAGGTAGAAAACTAAATGTCAGGTTTTTCTGACCCCTCTACCCCTGTTTCCCTTTGCGTAGGTTCGTGCCTAAATGTTCCCTGATTCTCTTTAGGCGTGTCTTAGACGCATTATAAAGTCTCTGCGCATTGGTTATTTGCCACTGCTCCATAGAGACTAAATACGCCACTTCCGCAAGCCTTTTCTGTTTATCTGTGGCACCTTTAGACTCTTTGATTGGCAAAGGCTTTGGGGAGGCACGAAAGCCCTTTAAAGCTTCAGAATCGCTATAAGCAGCTCGCAACTCTATAGGGAGTTTCTTTAATTCATCCGTGATAACGCTTTCTTCCTTCTCTAAGCTTTTCTTAAGCTGGCACACACGGCACAAGCCTTTTGCATTTATCTCTGTTCGGTAAGTAGCGCAAGAATCACACCAATGCAATTCAGGTACTACAAGAACGCCATCAATGCCTAACGAGCAAAGAACATTATCAACATCAGAGCATTCGCGCCCAAGGTGTCTAGATAGAGATTGCACGGAATAAAAGCCTGCATTCTTTAGCAAGTAAATTATTTCGAACGTTTCCCAAGGTTTGCTCACTGTACACACTCTTTTCTCAAATGTATTACAATCGATTTACGGGTAAATCCCCCGCTGACCTATACAGGGGGGGCAAGTTACCTGGCTACTAGAGAAGGTTTCCCCGCCGATTCGGGGGGGTTTAACCTTCTCTTAGTTTTGCCGCCCATTTTGGTTTTTAAGGTTGAGAGAAAAAAGCACTATGCCCACGGGCGCGCCGTCACCCCAGAGGGAGGGGGTGCTCCCCCCACCTTATAGCCATCAGGCACTAACCAGCCACATAATCAAACAAGGCTGGCATGCCATCATCTTTAAGCTTTATGAGCAACTTTCCTTCTGTGTCATAACCCGTTGTCGCAGCCTGTTTAATATCTGATATTGCAGTATCGATATCGCTATTCGCCTGAATCTGATCGACGTATTTCTTTGCATACATTCCAACCGCCATAGTTAACTCGGCGGTATCGTCTAGAAAATGTTTTGGCTGCCAATCAATGCAACGCTCTTTGGCTACCTCGCGAAGTATGTTCAAATATTCATAGCTTACCCAAGACTTTGAAAACCAACGAGCCTGCAATTCTTCTGCCGTAATGTTTTGATTTGTTTTAACCTGACTAATCAAATAAGCTTCGCTGTTTTTTATGCTTGTGTAGTGATGCTGTTGTGACATTTTTGCACCAGCGATTGCACCGCATCGCGAGACAACATAGCTATCAATCTTTTCACGAGCACGAGCTTTTGTTTCGATAATCTGACTTGAGAGTGTGTTCTCGCTATCCTTCCTGAGCTTATCAACGTCAATTGCACGATCTGGCATAACAAGCACAGACGCAGCATAGTTTGTTGCGCTCGCGTCCTTAACTTGGTCAAAGAGAGTATTATTTGTCTTTTCTGTAAACCACACTATCTCTTTGTGGCAATCTTGCAAAACCTCAATTAGTTTCTTTGCAAATGTCGCGTCTGTGTTGAGATTCACAATACCAACTAAACGACTATCAAACGGTGGCCTTGTGTATTTATTCATGGTTTACTCCTAATGTTATAATTCACTTGAGCGGATGGTGTACCACCCTTTTGGAGGTGCGTTTTCCGCTCATCTTATTTCTAGATATTTTTATTCCCTGCCAAGCAGCTGAGCAACAAACTCACGCTTGACTTCATCTTCATCTGATTCGCAGTCATTTGCGAATCTGCCAGGTGTAGCATCATGAGCCCCTGCAGGAATTAAAGACCTCAGATACTCTTTTCTTTGGCTCTCTGCATAGCGAGCAATCTTTTGCGCACTTTCTTCTAATGATTGCTTGTCGTGACCAGTGATCAAGTTAGCTGGTACACCTGACATCTTAGAAATATGTGCTTTCATGGCACCTAAGTTTTCGTTTTCCATTTCATACGCCTTACTACTCGATAGCTTCAAACGGATTGCCAGCAACGTATATATATCTTTGGGTGCCATTTGATTCCCTATAGAATTGTTTTGGCCATCGTTTGGCCCTGAGGTCATAAATTGAAAACTCTTTCAATTCGTCTAAATCAATCAACGAATCACTCAGGGCTATACGCTCCTTTAGGCACATACACATGCCTAAGTAGTCGTTTAGTCTCTCGTTAATCTTTTCCTCTGCCTCTGCAACGAAGTCTTTAATCTCTACTGATTCGTATTCAGCGAATGAATACAGCATCTCAAAATAAGAGTCATTTGCCTCAAAATGCTTTGCTGCAACCCTGTCAATTGCCTTAAAAGCCTTGTCGGTATCAGTTTTCTTAATCTTGTTCAAAGCACCGAAAAGGCTAGATATGAACTGCTTGTCTTGTTTGGTTATTTTCATTTGTATTCACTCCTGTTTGTTGGTTTATGAAATGGTTTGACGCTATTACGCTCTAAATTAACGGTGAAGGCTCCACACTCTGAACAGTTCACAAACAGACCCCCGCTTTTAAGCTTCGTAACCAATGCGACAGACTCACAAAGCGGGCAACAATACAACCCAGAAGGGTGTCTCTTAATTGGTTGTGCTTCTCCGTTCATTGCCTAAATTCCCCTGTATATGTATCGAGCTGAAAAACACCACATTGGGGACAATCTACAAATCGGATATTTCCCTCTTCATAGAACGTTGCATCGTTGCCACATTGAGGACATTTGCACACGGGACTGTTCGAGGACTGAATGGGGACTAACTCGGGGCTGTTTTTGTTTCCTTTATTTTTAGAGTTAGAGTTAAAAAAGTTCGTTATGTTGCCGTTGTGTTGCTGTTCGTTATGTTCGTTACTACTACCGTTAGTTACGTTACTGTTAGTCTCCCCTTCGGGACTACTTCGGGACTGATCGGGGACTAACTCGGGACTACCGTACATTTTTATATTTGGTAAACCTTCACTTTTCCCTTTCTCTACTTCAATAAACCCCATTTCTGAAGCTTCTAAAATCAAGTGAAGCTCATTCGAACCGTTTATTGTGCACAAGTTCATAACCTCAACTAATGGCGGATTATTGAACTTAGTTCGGTCTAGCTTGTTCATTTGCCACCAATTCCGAACAACAAAATACAAAGTCTGATCATGTTCAACAGAAATAAGAAAACCGCTTTTAATTAATTCGCCTAGCGCCTCGTTGCTGTTTCCCGTTGTTCTTAACAGTGTTTTAGGATTGCTAAATAGTCCGTATGAATCGCATTCAAAACAAGCCTGCAAATAAAGCGCCTGAGCCTCAAACGACAAATCAAGAAACTTATCAGAACGACATATTTCAGCAGTAAGCAGAACAGAAGATTTGCTCATTGTTTAACCTCATCCGAAACGCTTTTCCTTGTCTCAAACTTTCCTTCAAGCTCAGGATAATCACGCATAAGAGCACGGGCGAAAGCGGGGCGCAAATTGTTGTTCAATTTGAAAACGCCTTTACCCTTGCGACCCTCGAATAACTCCAAGCGAGCCCATTCGAAAAGCGATGCAATAGATAACCGAACACCCGCACGAGAAAGAGAGATAGCCTTGTTTGCAATGGCTTCATAGTCTCGCGGATACTGTGTTTTGAGACGTTCGACCCACCACGCCGCAGTGTCGGCACGAACAGGAATGCTACACTTGTTATGCGCCCCTTGTGGGTGCTGTTTTGGCTCTCGCGCTTCGCTTGTTTGGTCGCTTGCTACAGCGCGGGGGCTTTTTTCAGTTTCATTCATGATTCACCTCCAATTGATCAGACAAAAACTTTTCAAGTTCACAGCGCGGTACATACCACCTAGCGCCAATTTTTATGCCGGGCAATGTGCCTTCTCTAAGATGAATTCGAACCCGACCCGCCGAAAGTCTCAAAAGACGTTCTAGGTCTTTTGAGTTCAATAGTTCCGGCTCTCTGCATAGAGTTACCGCCATTTATCTCGCCCCCCTAACTTAAATTGATCGGCCTTAATAGTGTTTCTGGGTTGTCAACGTTTAACGCCTTAGCGATTCGTAAAAGCTCCCCATCATATGGGATATAACGCCCTGATCTAATTTGACCAATGCGAGGAGCTGAAACCTTTGCATCACGCGATAACTTAGAGTTGCTCAATCCTTTATCACGCATCAATACGTCTAAATACACAGGGACAAGTTTCATTTTTAGCCTCCTTTCGTTAAGTATTGATTATTTTCAAATTTGATAATATACTTACGTAAGACGTATACGCAAGAATAATTTTAAGGATTAATAAAATGCAGTATTCAAAAAAGGATTTAGAGGTCCAAACATTTGATAATCAATTGTTTGGCTACTTGCTCAAGAAAACCCGAATTGATCACGGCTATAGAACTGCTCAAGCTTTATGCGACCAGATCAAGGAAACAACGGGTGTTTCTATTTCTGACCAAATAATGTATCGCATAGAAAAAGGTACTCGGCCTCTAACGCTTGACCAATCTTTAGCCTTGTCTTTAACCCTTTTTGGCGAAATGTACGCTGACAAGTTTATGCAGCTCATTGCTTTAGCAACCCCAAAAAAATGGTTAGAAATGGACGAATTAGAACAAATAGCAAAGATGCAGGAATTGACAGGTGAGCCGATTACAAAAGAGGACATTATCCAATAACCCCACCCGATAAGGGGTTTACATAAACCGACCACGAAAGAAAGGAGAACATCATGGCAAAAGGCGACGGAAGCATTCGGGAGGTGAAAACAAAGGACGGCAAAAGCTATCGCCCGAAAAAGTGGCGTGTATGCGTTTCGTTTGGTTTTGACCCAAGCACAAAGAAGCGCGAACAGGTAGTTCGCATTGTTACGGGCACCAAAGCAGATGCACAAAAGAAACGCGATGAAATAAGGCAGGAGCGCGAGGCGGGTATTTCGTCAGATGGTTACAAGCTAACGTTTGAAGAATACTCGGCTCAATGGCTCAAGCGCCGTGAAACTATGGGTGAGCTGCAAGAACGTACCCTAGAGCAAGATAGGCGGATTATTCCCACCTTATGCACCTATATAGGCGCGCTAAGGTTACAAGATATAACCCCGCCAATTATCGAAAATATGCTTTCTGTACTTAAGCAAAGCAAACCAGGGGCAAAAGGCAACGGGTTATCAGGCACAACCATGCACGCCTATTATCAAAAGCTAAGCCAAATTCTAAACGATGCAGAGTTCAAAGGCTTGATTTTGCGAAACCCCTGCGCCCGAGTTAAGCCGCCCAAGAAAGACAAACCCGAGCGCAAATCTTTAACCCTGATAGAGTTCGGACGCTTTAACAGGGCAACGGATAACGCCATAGAAGCCGCGATAGCTGATTTTGTTAGTAAGGAATTGCGCAAACGCGAAAACAAACCTAGAGGAGCCGTCAGGGGTATAAAACATATTAGCTTTTTGCTTGCCGTAAAACTCGCAATCGCTACAGGTGCACGCATGGGCGAGATTTTGGCGTTGCGTTGGTGTGATGCTGATTTTGAGCATTGTTTGGTGACCATAAATCAATCGATAACCAATACAGGCAGCCTAAAGCCGCCCAAGAATGGCAAAACACGAGAAATAACCATCGACAGCAAAACCAGCGAAGCTATCAAACGTTGGAAACCTCTACAGCAAGCAGCTATAAAAAGCATCGGCGTAAACTGGTCAGATGAAACGCCTATTTGCTGTACTGATGTTGGCACGTATAGCAATACGGGAAACTTTGAAACATGGTGGTGCGGCAAATACCGCGAAAGCGTAGGTTTTCCCGATTTAAAGTTTCATGAGTTAAGGCACACACAAGCAACTCAACTTATTTTGGGCGGTATGGATATTAAGACGGTGCAAACAAGGCTAGGACACTCTAGCGCATCTACTACGCTTGATTTCTATGCTCACTCGTCGCCCGAAAAAGATAAACAAGCGGCGGAAATGATAGGTGCAATTCTTGATAACACACCACAAGAAAAGCAAACTGAAACGCCTATCATTCGAGTGAAAACCGTTTAACTTTTTGCCATTGTGACGCGATTGTGACATTTGGCAAATTTTGAACCTTAATAAACAAAAAAGCCACCGAGAAAAATACTCGGTGACCTGGTCTTTCAGTGGTGCGCCGTGAGGGATTCGAACCCCCGACGTACTGATTCGTAGTCAGTCCCTCTATCCAGCTGAGGTAACGGCGCGTTTTCAGCAGGAATAAGTTTCTTACTTTCACACCTTTGTGTCAAGAACTTTTTTTAATTGTGTTGATGATGTGATGCCTAACGTTAAAAGTTGATTTGCAATACCTTGTACAAACGTGCAACCATTCAAAAAAATAACTGTGCAGATGCCCTCAAAATGATTACAATCTAATGTGCTTTATTGCGTTTACAGGTCTGTTTCGCATAATGCATGCGTCTTACGCATAGAAATTATCACTCGATGGAAGGACAGTACTTGAAGGTTCGAAAATCGAAACCTCACAGTAGCTAACCTTCGACCGCTTTCATGCATACAGCTCTTGTGTTTTTCGCACCTGAGCTTTCTTGCCTGTGTTGGTGGTCGAAGGAAGACCGCAACACGTTAAGGCTTCGCACTTGGCATTCTTTTCGTGTAGAACTGCTGCTTGCAGCAAGGATGGATTGTGCTCACACCCTTGTGCGCAATCCTCGATGTGCAACAATCTCAAGCTTATGCACATCCAACTTAGCTGCAGTAGTTATTGCAGCAGTTATTACACAGGTAGCGTCACGCGCTTTTGTGTATTGTTGCGCACTTTCTGTACGCTAATCACAAAGCGCCCGAAACCTGCAACCGCAGACGCATACAAAACAATGCCCCGTGTGCAGCCTTGGAAAAGGAGCTGCATGCTTTACTTATCTCAGATGCTTGGCGAACCGGTTATTGATGCCAATGGTGAAAAAATTGGCTCGATTTCAGACCTTGCCATTCAAACGGGTGAAGTATTCCCCCGCATTACCAGCCTTGCCTTTTTAGGTCCCGGCAAAACGCCCTTTATGATTTCCTGGCGCAAATATGTCGAGGGCTTTAGCGAAGAAGGCATCCGCTTGAAAGTTGATCGCACCGCTATTCGTTTTAGCTACTTGCAGCCTGCCGAAGTGCTGCTGGCGCGCGATTTACTCAACCGACAAATTGTTGACACGCAAGGCATGAAGGTTGTTCGCGTAAACGATCTCAAACTTTCCATCTCAGGAACGCAGCTGCGTCTCTTAGGAGCAGAAGTAGGCTGGCGCGGTATCTTGCGCGGACTTCATCCTCTCGTGGAAAAAGCAGCATGTCGCATTGCAAAAGCATTCCATAAAACCATTGATGAAAAGCTTATCGCTTGGAATTACATGGATTTGCTCGACCGCGACCTTTCCAAGGTGCAGCTTTCCGTCACGCATACCCGTCTTGAAGAGCTCCATCCTGCCGACGTGGCTGACATTCTAGAGCAGCTCGATCCCAAGCAACGCGCTAACGTATTCCAGCATTTAGATGATGCCCAAGCAGGCGAAGCAATCTCTGAAATGGAAGACGAATTCCAAGCAGACATCATCGACGGTTTAGACGAAACCCGCGCAAGTCGTCTTTTGGGCAACATGGACCCTGATGACGCAGCAGACATCGTTGGAGATCTTCCTTACGAAAAAGCCGAAAAACTGCTGCGCCTTATGGGCGTAGAGGATGCTGCGGGAATTCGTAAGTTGCTCGGATATAAAGACGATACCGCTGGCGGTCTTATGACCACCCAGTTTGTTGCAATGCATACCACCAGCACGGTAGGAGAAACGACCGAGGTGCTTCGCCATTTGGATGAAGATCACCCCACGGTCAGCTATGTGTATGTGCTCGACGAATACGACAAATTAGTGGGTGTGCTTTCGCTTCGTACTCTGGTGCTCAATACCGAAGAAACGCAGCTAAAAGACATCATGTTCGATGAATTAATAACTTCCTTGCCCGAAGAGCCGGAAGACGAAGTAGCAGCCGATATCTCCAAATATGATTTGCTTGCTATGCCGGTCGTCGATGAAACAGGCCGCATGCTTGGTATTGTCACGTTTGACGACGCAATGGACGTTATCGAAGACGATGCCGAAGAGGTCAAAACTCATTGGGCATGGGGTCAGTTAGCCATCACCGCTGCGGTGTTCTTGGTGCTATTAATACCCTATACGTTCCTTATCCTTCATTTCTTTGGATCAAACTAGCCTTTAAGTACATGCGAGGTATGGTATGACCGAAGTAAAAAAGACAGAACAAGCGCAACAAACATTCAGTGCGAGCGCTTCCAAAGGCCAAGGACAGCAAACAAAGCAAACGCTTAACGAGCAACAGACACAACAAGCGCTTAGCGCAGAGACTTCTGAAGAACCTGCAAAAAAACGTTCCCGCATTTTGCTGGTACTTGCCGCAATGGGTCCTGGCGTAATTGCTGCAATGGCTGGTAACGATGCCGGCGGTATTTCCACCTACTCAACCGCTGGAGCAAAATTTGGCTATATGACACTTTGGGCAATTCCTGTCATGTGCATCTTGCTTATTGTGGTTCAGACCACCGCTACCCGAATGGGAGTGGTAACAGGCAAGGGATTTTCGGCTTTGATCCGTGAACGATTCGGGATTCGCCTTACCGCTCTTGCGATGCTGGCTTTATTGGTCGGCAATATTGCCACTACCTTTTCCGAATTCGCTGGTGTTGCAGCGGGTATGGAGATGTTTGGAGTACCCCGCTGGATATCCGTTCCTGTAGCAGCTATTGCAGTGTGGGCTCTTATTGTTGGAGGCAGCTACAAACGCGTACAGAACATTTTTTTGGCAATCTCTTGCGTGTTTGCCACCTATATTGTGGCCGCATTTTTGGCACAACCTAATTGGAATCTGGCGCTTATCCATACCGTAATGCCCCAGGCATCATCTGATATTGGATTTTTATCGCTGATGGTTTCTATGGTGGGTGCCACCATTGCCCCCTGGATGATGTTTTTTACTCAGAGCAACGTTGTTGAAAAAGGATCGGGCATAGAAGATTTACCCTATCAACGCATAGACGCAGTTACAGGCGCAATTGTAGGATGTGTTGTTGCCTGGTTCATCATCGTAACCACAGGCACCGTGCTTTACCCACAAGGCATTGAGGTCTCAAGTGCCGAAGCCGCTGCTGCTGCCCTTGCGCCTTTTGCAGGCCCCTATGCTGAAGCACTTTTCGCCGCAGGGCTAGTAGCTGCTAGCTTGCTTGCCGCCTGCGTGCTTCCCTTGACAACCGCTTTCGTAATATGCGAAGCATTTGGTTGGGAAGCAGGGGTTTCTTTCACCTGGAAGGAAGCGCCCCTTTTTAAGGGCATTTTTACCTTTGTCATCTGTTTATCGGCACTGATTATTCTGATTCCTGGACTTAACCTTATGGGAATCATGCTTGCTTCCCAGTTTGTAAACGGAGCTATTCTACCTGTGCTCTTAGTATTTATGGCTATCATCTGTACCGACAAATACGTAATGGGTAAATACTGCGTTCCAAAAATTACCCGCATCTTGCTCTACCTTACTATAGGTGTGGTAGGACTTTTATCGATTGCCTGCATTGTTTTGCAGCTTCTTGGGATTGGATAAGAAATGACATCAAGCACATCGAATTCCACACACACTAATGACGTTTCTGCTCGCTTGCCGAAGATTCCTTCGAGCGATACAGAAGATGAACGTCTAGCCCTTCGAAATGAACTTCGCGCTGAAGCGAGACGAGCAAGAAGTGAAATGCCCGCGCCCTATCGCGCCCATAAAAGTGCAGAGCTTTGTAAACGCTTAGAAGAATCGCTCGCGCTTACCCTTGGCATTACCAACACCGCTGCCTGTGATGCCGTAATCGCAGTGTATTCGGCTTTTCCAGAGGAAGTTGATCTGCGCGATTTCATTGATGCTGTTTACGCACAGGGATGCCAGGTTGCATTTCCCTGCATGATACGTGACGCATGGGGTGTTTCAGACGACACCATCCAAACAATGGAAATGCGCATTGTTTCTGCCGAGCGCTTTTACCGCAATGATGTTCCCTTTCTTAACAATCCTCTTAAACGCTACAACCACGCAGATGTTGATCTAGAGCCTTACCCTTACGTTTCTGCAAAAGATCTCACTATGATAGTGGTCCCTGTTGTGGGATTTGATGCAAGAGGCAATCGCCTTGGCTATGGGGCTGGCAACTATGATCGGTATCTATCGCAATTCGCGACGCTCGGTAAGACCGATCAGACCAAAGCCTGCCGCATCGTTGGTGCTGCCTTTGCCGAACAGCAGGTGGAAGATATTCCAACTGAAAAATACGACGTTCCTTTAGCGATACTTGCCCTATAAAAAACCCTCATCCTATAAAAAATCGCTCCTGCCGTTTTCGACAGGAGCGAATACTTTTCTATAACGCAGATCTCAGAGTGTATATCTGATCTTTCTGGTGTACCTCGATGCGACACACCTCAGTGCGGAGTACCTCAGCACAGTGCACTTAAAGAGCTTCGATTTTTTGTTTTTACAACGCATCCGCCTTGTTGAGCAAAATCCGCTGCATAGCCACACCTTACGCTCGATCTGCAAAGTTGTGTACCATCACGCTCAATCCGCAAAGTTGCACACCACTTTAGGAAAACTATCCTTGCGCCTCTTTCTTGGTTTGCACCACACGCATGATCAAAATGATAGCTACCGCGACAACAATGCCACCAATAAGCGAAGGCCATGGAGAAGCGGTAAAGCCTGCGACGAAATAGCATACCAAGCAGATGCCTGCCACCAACGTTGCATAAGGCAGCTGCGTTTCGACATGACGCAAGTGATTACAATTTGCACCTGCCGAGGACAAAATAGTTGTATCGGAAATAGGCGAGGCGTGGTCGCCGTATACAGCACCAGCAAGCGTTGCGCCAACGGTAATCAAGAACAGCGGATCGCCTTCCGGGAAGATACCCAACACAATAGGAAGAATAAGAGCAATAGTGCCCCATGAGGTACCCATTGCAAATCCAATAAAACCAGAAACAACAAAGATAACAGCAGGTAAAAACGTCAGTTCAAAACCAACATTAGTTAAGAAGGTCGCAACAAATTCACCAGTACCAAGCATATAGCGGCAGCATCCGCCTAAGCTCCAAGCTAACACCAAAATCATAATGGCACCAACCATGGAGCGAACACCTTCGGAAACGCCTTCGGTATATCCAACAAGTGTCGTAAGCTTACGCGGAATAAACAAAATAGCCGCAAAGAACAGTGCCACAACCGAACCGATACATAAGCCAGATACAGGATCAACACCTACAGCCGTTGCAAAATCTTCGCCCTCAAAGAAGCCGCCTACATAAAGCATGCCAATAATGGAGAAAATAATGAGCACTACGATAGGCAGCACCAAGTCGTATACCTTGCCTTTGTCTGACACCGGCAAGCCTTTGTACTGCTCGACAGCTTTAGGTGCCCCTTCCAAGTCGGACTGTTCGGTGACAACTGTTTCGACGTCGTCTTGCTCTGCTGGAACACCCGCACTTGCAACCTTTTTCAAAGGAGAATCTGGCTCCACGATTGCACTAAAGGTATGAGCTTCGCAGTCGCGCTGCGCCTTACCCATAGAGAAAAAGTCTTTTCCAACCGCGCAAAGCACGAAAACAAACACAATCGTGATAAGTGCGTAGAAGTTATAAGGAATGGAGGCAACAAAAGTATTGAAGCCGTCTTCTCCTAGATAACCGCCAACCGCTACTGCCCATGAAGAAACAGGAGCAATGATGCAAACCGGTGCTGCAGTAGAGTCAATAATGTAAGCAAGCTTTTCGTGGCTTACTCGGAACTTATCAGTTACTGGCCCCATTACTGCACCAACTGTTAGGCAGTTGAAGTAGTCGTCGACAAAAACCACGATACCTAAAATCGCTGTCATGATAGATGCCATGCGCGCGTTCTTGATGTGCTTTGCCGCCCATTCAGCATACGCGCGAGAACCGCCTGCGACAGCAACCACAACCACCAGCGCTCCTAGCAATGCTAAGAACAAGATGAGCGCGCCGTTTGAAGCAATTTGCTCCGCCATAATGGCGGGAATCATAGTAAACGCCTTGATCAGCTGTTCTACGCCAACTCCTTCAAGGGTAAATTCGTACACCAACAAGCCGGAAAATACACCAGCCAAAAGCGACGAATATACTTCCTTGGTGATAAGCGCCAGGCCAAGCGCCAAAAGCGGTGGCACAATCGACCACACACCAGTGGAAATTAATTCAAAGCCTTCCATGGGTTTCTACTCTCCTTTTCCGCCTGCACCTACCCAAAGTGCAGGAATTTACTACAGGCGATTATAGAAGAGTGTTCTCAAAGTTTTGTCTTTATTTGCAAAACCTCGACCCAGATGCGGTAAATGGCATCCGTGCGAATAACTTTTATACAAACTTAGGAGCATTGATGCCAAGAACAATAAGAGAAACGCCACGCATAAGAGCAAAAACACCTATTAAGATGGCAAACATTTCAGGCATCATGAAGAACCCTATACCAACTAATAAGGTAATAATGCCTGATACCAAAAGCCATCCCCACAAAGGAAACGAAGCTTTTCGGGAAACGAAAGAGCCCATAATCTCATAAAGGGCAAACACAATCGTAAACATGCCCGCAACCCATGGAATTACCATTGCAAACACCATAGGATGTACCACAAACATCAAGCCGATAAGAACATCAACAACACCGTAAGCAATAACAAGACCAGACAAGTCGAGCTGATCTCGATCACGTATATATGTTCCAATGTTCACCACACCTGAAACGATAAAAGCAGCACCAATCATAAAGGTGATTGAGCCTAAGGTAAGACCAGGGAAGAACAAACATACGGCTGCAAAAAGTACAAGCAGTATTCCCGCTACAATAAGTTGCCAGTTTTTCCCACTATATGGCGATGTCATAACATCCTTCTTCCCTGTTATTTCAAGAATCTAAAAACGTAAATCTTTAGAGAGCTTGCCTATTCATAAATAGCTTATTCATTAATTATAGAGAGACATCTAAATCCCCAGGTTTCAGTTAATCAACAAATGTCCAAGTAAACAGACAAAACCGCTGCATAGAGGTATAGGAAAACACCAACAAATACTATGAGGAATTTAAGCGTTTGGTATGATGAGCTCTAAAGACCTTATAAGCGTACAAGGGAGGACGCATTATGAAATTGGGGTTCATCGGCTGTGGCAATATGGCCAAAGCAATCATCAAAGGCATTGTTTCAAGCAATCTGGTGCCCGCAACTGATATCTGCGGATCAAATGCCACTAAAGCGCACGCGGAAGCAGCCGCACAGGAGCTAGGCATTTCGACCTCCACCGACAATAAAGCTGTCGTAGAAAAGAGCGACATTATCTTTTTGAGCGTCAAGCCCTATCAGTACGCTGATGTTATTGCTGAAATTAAAGACACTCTGACCGAAGAGCAAATTATCGTTACTATCGCCCCCGGTAAAACTATTGCGTGGCTTACTGAGCAATTTGGCAAACCAACCAAAATCATCCGCACCGCACCAAACACTCCTGCTTTGGTAGGAGAAGGCTTAACTGCCTACCATGCCAATGAATTAGTATCCGAAGACGAAGTTTCTTACGTAGTACGCCTGCTGGAAAGCTTTGGAGTAGCCCTCGAACTGAAAGAGTCGCTCTTGGATGTTTCAGCAACGGTAGGAGGATCATCCCCTGCTTATGTATATATGTTTATTGAAGCTATGGCAGATTCCGGCGTAGCTGAAGGACTGCCTCGCGCACAAGCCTACGAAATTTCTGCTCAGGCTGTTTTAGGTGCAGCAAAAATGGTTCTTGAAAGTGGAAAGCATCCTGGCGAGCTTAAGGATCAGGTTACCTCTCCTTCAGGTTCTACCATCGAAGGTGTTCAAGTTCTTGATGAAAAAGGCTTTCGCGGCACCGTTATCGCAGCGCTACGTACCGCAGTGGCAAAGGCGCGTTCTTTGTAGCGAACATACGCGCTCACCTTATGATGGGCGCACTTTTGCAACACATGTATTCATGCTTTCAGCACGCGCCTTAGCAATTATCACCGCATAACAATTGTTTCGTGAATCCCTCGTGAAGGGAAAAGCCAAACGCCTTGACAAGCAATATCTGGATACTAAAATCTGTTTTAGCACTCTTGGGTTGAGAGTGCTAATTTTGTGACTAAGAGTAAAGACCACGGCACTTGTGTTATTCGGAAAGAAGGACTTGTTTCATGCGCAAATTTAAAACCGAGAGCAAAAAGCTGCTCGATCTGATGATCAACTCCATCTATACCAACAAAGAAATCTTTCTTCGTGAGCTCATCTCCAATGCATCAGATGCGGTTGATAAGCTCTACTTCAAAAGCCTAACCGACCAATCTATCGGCATCAGCAAAGACGACCTTGAGATTGATGTTGATTTCGATAAAGAATCACGCACTATTACCGTATCCGATACCGGTATTGGTATGACCAAGGACGAATTAGAAACCAATCTGGGTACCATCGCTCATTCCGGAAGCCTCGAATTCAAAACCGACAACGCCGAAGCTCAGGGTGAAGACCTTGATATTATTGGCCAATTCGGTGTTGGCTTCTATTCTTCTTTCATGGTATCCAAACGCGTCATGGTTGTTTCTCGCGCATTCAACAGCGATGAAACCTGGGTTTGGGAAAGCGACGGTATTGAAGGCTACACTATCGAGCCTGCCACTGAAGAACAAATTGCGGGCCTCCATGGCACCCACGGCACCACTATCGTACTGTTCTTGAAGGACAATACCGAAGAGGAAGATTACGACACCTTCCTTGACCAGTACGAACTTCAGGCTCTTATCAAGCAATACAGCAACTACGTACGCTACCCCATTCGCATGGAAGTCGAAACTCGCAAGCCGCTTCCAAAACCAGAAGATGCCGGCGATGACTATAAGCCTGAATTCGAAACAGTACGCGAAATCCAAACTATCAATTCGATGATTCCTATCTGGAAGCGTCGTAAGTCCGAAGTAAGTGAAGAGGAATACAACAACTTCTACAAGACCGATTTTCACGATTTCTTCGACCCGATCACTTCTATTTCGGTTCACGCAGAAGGCGCTCTTACCTACGATGCACTGCTCTTCATCCCAAGCCGTACTCCGTATGACTTCTATAGTAAGGATTACGAAAAGGGCTTGGCACTCTACAGCTCAAACGTTCTCATTCAGGAAAAGTGCGCAGAACTTCTGCCTGATTACTACAGCTTTGTTCGCGGCGTTGTCGACAGCCAAGATCTCACGCTTAACATTTCGCGTGAAACCCTTCAGCACAACAGCCAGCTACGTGCTATCGCAAACAAGCTGGAAAAGAAAATCACCAGCGAGCTGGGCAAAATGCGCGATAACGATCGCGAAACCTACGAAAAGTTCTTTGAGAACTTCGGGCGCAACATCAGCTACGGCATTTACTCAAGCTATGGCATGAAGAAAGACACCTTGGCTGATCTGCTTTTGTACTATTCCGCAAAACAGAAGAAGATGATCACCCTCAAAGAATACGTTGAGGCTATGCCAGAAGACCAGAAGTCCATCTTCTACGCTGCAGGCGAATCGGTTGATCGTTTGGCTCGTCGCCCAATCGTCAATACCGTACTTGGTAAGGGATACGATGTCTTGCTGTGCCCTCAGGATGTCGATGAGTTCTGCCTCACCTCTATGAACGAATATGACGAAAAGCAGTTCAAGAACGTTGCAGGCGGCGATTTGGGCCTGGAAACCGAAGACGAAAAGAGCGCTGCTGAGGCTATCACCAAGGAAAACGAAGAGCTGTTCAACGCTATGAAGGATGCCCTTGACGGCAAAGTTAAGCGCGTGGCAGTTTCATCGCGTCTCTCCGATACTCCTTCTTGCGTAACTGCTGAAGGTCCTATCACCCTTGAAATGGAAAAGATTTTGGCAGCAGGCCCCGACGGCGATCATGTGAAAAGCGATCGAGTCCTCGAATTAAATGCAGAACACCCAGTGTTCAAGGCACTACAGAAAGCATTTGAGGATAAAGACGAAGATAAGGTAGCGTCCTACGCTCGTATTCTCTACGATCAGGCATTGATTACCGAAGGTTTGCCTATCGACGACCCCGTAGCTTACACCCAAGCTGTGTATAAGTTCATGGCATAAAAATAAGATGATGGCTACGTTGGTGGCTCTGCTGTAGTTTTTCTACCTAGCAACGTCAATTGTCTAACTTTAAAAACCTCGCAGTTAACTGCGAGGTTTTTTGCCGCCTAAGTTTATAGCTTGATGATTGTGCTCATGATCAAAAGGTGAACGCTAATCTACTATTCTCATCGCGCCAACGCTTGGCATTAAACAAATATTCGAATTGTTTTCTGCCTAAAAGACTAGGATTTTTTGCCGTAAAAGCTTCCGTTTGCTTTATATACGTCCAACTCCCATTGGCGTCGATTGCTGTTTGCAACCGTATCAAGAATCAAGCCTGTTGCAAACGATAGAGCCGCACATCCCGCAAGAGCAATAGATGCCAGCATGGTAGGTATACGGGGAACCAGTCCTGTTTGCGCGTATTCTATCAGCACCGGTACCGCTGCAATAATAGCCAGAACAACAAGAAGTAAGGCCAACCAGCCAAAAAATGCCAGAGGACGATAGTCCTTAAACAGTGCCGTAATAGCCTTCAATACTTTTGCGCCATCCCCAAAAGTGGAAAGTTTCGAATAGCTTCCCTCGGGGCGATCACGGTAATCGATAGGAACATCAACAATACGCCAGCGCTTATCAACGGCATGAATAGAAATTTCAGTTTCGATCTGAAAACCTTCAGAGAGCACTGGCATGGTTTTTACAAAGACCCGATTAAAAGCACGGTAGCCTGTCATAACGTCTTCAAAGGCATAGCCATAGATAGTCTTGATAAGCCAGCGAACCAAATTGTTGCCAAACCCATGGAAGGCACGATCGTTTTCTTCACCATATGAACCATTCGAAAGACGATCGCCTACCGTCATGTCCGCCTCATCGTTCATCAGAGGTTTAAGCAGTTCAGGTGCTGCTTCAGCAGGATAGGTGTCGTCGCCATCGACCATGATATAGTAATCCGCTTCAATATCGCGAAACATGCTGCGCACTACATTGCCTTTGCCTTGACGTCCTTCAAAACGTACAATAGCCCCATGATCACGGGCAATCTTTGAAGTATCGTCTTTGGAGTTATTGTCGTAGACATAAATATCTGCCTCGGGCAGTACGCGTTTGAAATCGTCAATTACCTTTCCGATGGTAATTGCTTCGTTATAGCAAGGTATCAGAACAGCAACTTTATCTGCCATATACGAGATCCCTCCAAAGTAGCACTCTTGTAGCGCATGGTAACAATCTTATTTAGTTTAGCGTCTTTCATGCATTCATCCAACATAATTCAGAAAGACTCTTTGGAAAGACTTACAACTGATCAACGAGAGATCGATAAGAACAAATATTTAACAGCACCCCTACTTTATTCCCCTGCTCAATGAAACGATGCTAGAATAAAGACAGATAACAAACAGGGCTGTTGGGGGCCTTGAAAACGTACTTCCTGAATACTTCAGGAGAAAGAGGGGCGATTATCATGAAGCAATACAAACGAGTATTTGCCGCACTTGACGGAGCCAGCACCCAAGAAGAGGTTGCACAGCGCGCTATCCAAATTGCTGCACTCAACCACGCAGAATTGATGCTTGGCCATGTTATTGATTCGGTACCTGATTCTCTGACCGGAACCGATTATCAGGAACTTGCCCAGACCATCCAAAGCCGTTTGGAAGATTCGCTCGGCGATATCTTAAAAGATGCTCGCAACAACCCTGACATTCCTTCTATTGAAGTTGTTGTTAAGGTTGGCCGCATTCAGGAAACCATTCATAACCTTATGATTAAGCCTTTTAATCCTGACATCGTAGTATGCGGTGAGCGTGGACTTTCCAACATCACCTACGTATTCGTAGGAAGTGTTTCGACGTATCTGATTCGTAACCTACGTTGCGATGTTTTGGTAGTTAAGCAAGACTAAATCATACGCAAGCTTATAGCAAAGCAAGAGTGCCTAATGTTTATAGGGCATTCTTACCTAAGTAATTTATGAGCGGGGTTTATAGCCTCGCTCATTTTTCTTTTATAATACCGTTGTACTAACGCTAGAGCGGTATCGCAGGTACCAACCTGGCAAATCATGCATAGAAAGGTTTATTCATGCAGCAAGATCATTACGATTATCTAATCGTTGGCGCAGGCATTACTGCTGCCGTATTTGCTCACGAAGCAACTCATCGAGGCAAAAGCTGCCTTGTCATTGAACGCCGTAACCACATTGCCGGTAACATCTACACCGCCTCAGAACATAACATCAATGTTCACAAATACGGTGCTCATATTTTCCACACGTCGCTTAAGCCTGTTTGGGATTACGTAAATCAGTTTGCGGAATTCAACAACTACGTCAATTCCCCTGTTGCTCGTTATCATGATGAGCTTTACAACATGCCCTTCAACATGAATACCTTCTCTAAGATGTGGGGTGTTTGCACTCCCGAAGAGGCCCGCGCAAAGATTGAAGAGCAAATTGCTGCTGAGGGTATTACCGAGCCAAAGAACTTAGAGGAACAGGCTCTTTCTTTAGTTGGCCGCGATATTTTCGAAAAGCTGGTTAAGGAATATACCGAAAAGCAATGGGGTCGCGATTGTAAGGATCTTCCTGCTTCCATCATTAAGCGCCTACCTGTCCGCTTCATTTACGACAACAACTACTTCAACGATCGTTGGCAGGGAATTCCTATTGGTGGCTATACTGCCATGGTTCATCGTATGTTTCACGGTACTGAAATTTTGCTCAATACCGAGTATCGTGACTTTATCGCCGAACACAAAGATATTGCTGATCGTATTATTTACTGCGGTCCTATCGATGAATACTTCGATTTCAAATTAGGAAATTTGGAGTACCGCTCATTGCGCTTTGAATCCGAATTGGTTGAATGCGAGAACTGGCAGGGCAACGCTGTTGTCAATTACACCTCGCATGAAGTACCGTGGACGCGCATTATCGAACATAAGCATTTTGAGTTTGGCAAGGATGCATACGGCAACGATATTCCTGTTTCTATTATTACGCGTGAATATCCCGCCGACTGGAAGCCAGGCGACGAACCATACTATCCCATCAACGACGAGCGCAACACAGCACTCTATGAAAAGTATGTTGAGCTGGCAAAACAAGAAGGCAATGTGGTATTTGCTGGTCGTTTGGGTGGCTACAAGTATTACGACATGGACAAGGCAATTGATGCAGCCTTTAACCTTGTACAGCAAGAACTTGGCTTAAACATTCGCCTCAACATGATCGTCCACGAAAAGTAGATTTTAAGATAGTTTTAAGTAGTTTTAAGCCCGCCACGTCTTCCTCTCGTAGGCAGAATATGGCGGGCTTTTCTTTATGTGTTTTCTTGTATAGATCTTGTATAGAGGCTCTCACAAAAAGGACCATGCGGAAAGAATCTTACGGACCTCTTATCCTTCTAAAGGAAAGCTGTTATAAATTCGTACAGGCTCTTATAGCTGCTATAAGTTCTTACGAGCCCTTATATATGAGTGCGATGATCTTGATAGTTGGCAAGGTACTCAGCGAATTCGGGTGAGATATCAGAATTTCCTGTACGCCAAGCTTTGTGATCAATGATGGTGCTTTCGAATCCATAGTAAGCATCAATATAGGCAATCAGGCCATCAAGTGCCTCAAGCTGCGCTTCAGGATAATCGCCCGAACCACCCACGTGCACCATTTCAATGCCCACCGAATAAGAATTCATACCGTAATCGGCAAAGCTTGAACCGATAGAGGTTGTGCCTTTCTTATCATCGCGCGATTCATCCTCTACCCCATATTTTTCATTATGGCCAGTATCCCCAAATCCCGCATGATGCGTTATGGAATCAAGATTCACGCACTGTACAATGCTGCCATCTTTATTGATAACAAAATGAGCAGCTACTCCTGCACCGTTGCTATCCCAGTAATCAACAACACTTGCCGCACTTCCCTCGCCTTCGGTATCGTGCAGCACAATATATTTTTGGAATTCAGATCCCTTTTTACCATGAACAAAACTATCTCGATAATCCTCTTCGATAGTAAGCTGAGAACGCAACGCATCAGCACTAGGTGCTGAATTATCTTGGGTGTTTTCAGAATCGGTATCGTCAACACCTTTATCGTTAAGTTCAAAGGACTCAACAGAGCCTGTTTCATTAGTGTTTTGATCAGGAGAAGCTGCACAGCCCGAAAAAGACAGAACAAACACCGTTACCAACGCAATCAATCCAAGTATGCGCCAAGAACTTTTTACGTTGTTCACCCTATCCTGCACATCGCACTCGTGCTTCACTCAAAACTCCTTATACCTTTTTTAGCTTAGTAACGGCTATCGAAAATGCGCTGAGTTTTCTTTTCGGAGCGAGGGAGTTCTCCTATAGGCACACCCTTCGCATCAGGCGTGCATCCGATCTTGGCTTTGAAAATTAATTCCAGCTCAGATTCGCAGTGCTTAAGAGCATCTCCCGTTAGATCCGTCTCAAACAATACCGTCAGCACGTCACGACCCATGATGTGCTCGATCATAACCTGGTATTCCGATGATGTTCCCGAAGTAGCAGCAATAACTTCCTCTACCTGAGCAGGGAACATGTTAACGCCTTTGACCTTGAACATATCATCGGTGCGTCCCACCAAAGTATCAATGCGAGGATGCTTCATACCGCAAGCACAATCGCCTGGAATGATACGGGTAAGATCATGAGTGCGATAACGAACTAAAGGAGCACCTTCTTTTTTCAGGGTGGTAAGAACTAACTCGCCAATTTCGCCATCTGGCAAGGGCTCACCTGTTTTAGGATCAACGATTTCAGCATAGACGTAATCGCTCCACAGATGCATGCCGTTATGCTCGTGACAAGAAATACCAATGCCGGGACCATATACCTCGGTCAAACCATAAATGTCAAAAATCTCAATGCCGAGTTCGTTTTCGATACGGTGGCGCATTTTTTCGCCCCAGCGCTCTGAACCAATAACGCCTTTGCACAAAGAAAGCTTATCGCGAATACCACGACGGCCAATCTCTTCTGCCAAAAGCAACGCATAAGAGCTCGTAGCGCACAAAACGGTTGATTGCAGATCTTCCATCATACGAAGCTGCTTTTCCGTATTGCCTGGCCCCATAGGTATTGCCATAGCCCCAAGGCGCTCTGCGCCAAGCTGAAAACCAATACCTGCCGTCCACAAACCGTATCCTGGTGTAATGTGAATGCGATCCTTATTGGTAATACCCGCCACCTCATAGCAGCGAGCAAACTGAATTGCCCAGTCTGTTACATCTTTTTGGGTATAAGGAATAACAACAGGAATACCCGTCGTACCTGATGAGGAATGAACACGGATAATTTTTTCTTCCGGAACCGCTGCTAAGCCAAGCGGATACACATCACGTAAGTCGGCTTTTTCAGAAAAAGGAAGCTTTTCAAAATCCTCTTGCGTTTGCACATCAGATAAATCAATACCTTCGAATTTTTTCGCATAGAAAGGCGATCGATCTTTCAGAGTCTTGAACTCTTCTTTAATTAAATCAAACTGTTCTTTGGTGAGTTCCATCTAAAAGCCTTTCTGAGGTTGTGGATAAATGCGAACACTCGAATATCGAAAGCGTTACTCTCGTATAAAAATAGTTGTTCTTTAGTTTAGTAAAGTATTATGCACTTTCTTCTGCCAAATCGATAGCACGCAGATTAAGTGACACAAAACGTTCTTTAACGCACACAGGAATGATGTCGCGCATATCGGATAAGGTAATTTTTCCGCACAGAGCATTATGGTAGCGCGGCTCGTTCACCGCGCAGAGAGCACGCGCAAGCATAACAATGTTAAGAGCCTTACGTGAACCCAACGTGCCACAAATATCCTCATCATCTACTACCACCACATGAGCATCGCTTTTTTGCAAGCTTGCAATCATGTCGGAAGGGTTATAAGGATCCGCCTTAAAACTCGAAACAACCGGTGCTACGCCAGATGAAGCGGTAACCAACAGCCCATGAGGTTTGAGCAAGGAAAGCGCGCGAAGCCCCTCACCTGGCTCAAGTGCGATAATAAGATCATCGGAGGCTTGAGCAGGAAGCGGGGAAAACACTTCTTCACCGTTGTCTCCCATGCGAACATGACTCATCACGTTTCCACCACGCTGCGCCATACCCGTTGTTTCAGCAGTGCGAACCTGCCAGCCTTTCGAACGAGCGGTTTCTGCCAAAATCTTTGCCGCAAGAACACTGCCTTGGCCGCCAATTCCTGCAAGGGAAATGTTAATCATCTAAGCCCCCTTTTTCAGAAGCGCCCTCGTTTAATTCATGACAAATAAGAGCGCCGTCATTGCATACATAGGTGCAAAGACCACAGCCATTGCAAAGCGAACTATCCACCAGAGGGTGGCGATTTTCCGCATCCCACGACAAAGCGGGGCATCCCAATTTCAGCACACAACGCCCACATCCTATACACGCATCCTGATCAACCTCAGCAGGGCGCGCTGGCTTAATAAGCTTTATGCAGGGAGATTCATAAATGATCGCGGAAGGACCATCGTAGGCTATAGCTTCTTTTGCCGCCGCTATGGCATCGTCTAGGTGAAGAGGGTTTGCTCGCGTAATAACACGCACGCCCAAGGCGCGTAAAACCTCTTCGATAGAAATAGGTTTGCTTCGTGGTCCCATCAGGGTAACTCCAGTACCCGGATGGGGTTGGGAGCCCGTCATAGCAGTCGTTGCGTTATCCAACACCACAATGGTGATATCGTGCTGGTTATACACCGCGTTGGCAACACCAGTCATACCACTTGCAAAAAAGGTCGAATCGCCAATAAAGGCAAGAGCTTTTTTATCAGGTTCTACGATGCTAAATCCTTGAGCAATCGTAATATCTGCCCCCATGCAAAGGCAGGTATCAACCGCATCAAGTGGCTTGGCATTCCCTAAGGTATAGCATCCAATATCGCCACAGAATAGGCCTTCGGATGATCGGTGAAATGCTGCTTTGGTCGCATAGAACGATCCACGATGAGGGCATCCAGGACAAAGCAGAGGTGGGCGCGCTGGGGGCGCGGGCATATCAATCTCCTGCGCCGGGGTTGTCTTCGAACGTAGCTTTAATCCAAAATACGACCTGAGCTGATCAGCAATCGCGTCGATAGTGTTTTCGCCCCGCGTTGTGGTATCGCCGGTCTGCTTACCTCGCACTTCAAAAGACGCATGCAAACGGCCTGCTAATTTCAGCATTTCATCTTCAAGAACGTAATCAAGCTCCTCAAAGACTATAACCTCGTCAAGCCCTTCTGCGAATTTCACCATTCGTTTTGTAGGGAAAGGATAGGGAGTACCCACCTGAATAAGACGATACGCAGGCAAAGTATCAATAACAGAGTCGCTCGAATCAAGCAATTCTCCTCGTGCCGCCTGATCGGACAACTGACGAAGAGCCTCACGGGTGTAGGCATACGAAATTCCACCCGCAACAATACCAAGACGAGGATTGCTTTGTGTTTCTGTGATGGGGTTAAAACGGGAAAGAGGGCCTTCGGCATATTCGTCAGCTATGCAAACCAGGCGCTTATTTATTTCCTCGTGTGCCTCATAAGCACGTTTAGGAAAAATAACCCAGTGAGGATCCCGCTTAAATCCCTCAGGTTGCAAAGCCACCGTATGATCTGCAACCTCCACAAAGGTAGAGGCATGGCAAATACGTGTTGTAGGACGCATGATAACAGGCGTTTTGTATTGCTCAGAAAGCTCGTAGGCTGCCTCCATCATTTCGCAACCCTGCTCAGGGGTTGCAGGATCAAACACGGGAACCTTAGCAAATGCAGCAAAGCGACGCGTGTCCTGCTCGGTCTGAGAAGAAATCGGACCAGGATCATCAGCCACATAAAGAACCATGCCGCCCTTTACGCCCACGTAGTTAAGTGACATCAAAGCGTCACTGGCAACATTAAGGCCAACCTGCTTGCAGGTAAACAAAGTACGAGCTCCTGCATACGATGCACCCGCTAAAAGCTCCAGAGCCGCTTTTTCGTTGGTTGACCATTCAACATGGACGCCTTCGGCTGTGCCTGCCGCATGGGCTTGCGCAATCGTTTCAATAACTTCCGAAGAGGGAGTTCCGGGGTATCCTGCGCATACACGCACCCCTGCTTCAAGCGCCGCATGAGCAAACGCTTGATTGCCCGTAAGAAATTCTTTAGCCATACCTCTGTGCCTTTTTATGCTTGATGGTTTTATGTGCCTGGAGTCTCGTTTGTACCTGAGCTCTGCTTATGCCTGAGCCATATCTGCTTTCAGTTTTTCAATTTTTGCACGAGCCTCTTCATCACCAGTGCCCAAAATCTGAACTGCCAGAATTGCGGCATTCTTTGCCCCATTAATGGCAACAGTAGCCACAGGTACACCACTGGGCATCTGCACCATAGAAAGCAGCGAATCAAGTCCGCCTAAATCACTTGTTTTCATAGGCACCGCAATAACAGGAAGCGGTGTATAGGCAGCAACCACGCCGCCAAGATGTGCTGCCTTACCTGCTGCAGCAATAATGACTCGAATACCGCGATCAACGGCGCTTGAAGCCCATTCATGTACGACCGCTGGTTTACGGTGAGCACTGGCAATCTTTACCTCATAAGGGATGCCCATTTCATCGAGTTGCTTTGTGCATGCTTCCATCGTAGGCATATCGGATTCGGAGCCCATAATAATGCCTACAAGAGGTGTTTTATCAGTAGTCATATCTTGTCCTTACTCGTAGTTATTTCTTCGGTTATTTTCGCATTGTATCATCAAGACAAATCACAACGTCAGTTGCTCGATGGCACAAGAAAGTTCCGCGACCGTATCCACCAAACGCGTAGGGTTTTCTGCCTTAAGCACCTCTTTGCCAAAAAAGCCGCCCCACGTTACCCCAATACAAGGAATATGTGCAGCATGAGCAGCCTGAATATCAAAAGGACTATCCCCTATGTAGATGCAGCGCTCAAGCGATACCTCCAGATCTTTTGCTGCCTGAATGAGAGGATCAGGATCCGGCTTGTGACCAGTGCTGCTTTCCATACCGTTAACACGTGCAAAGAGATCGTAGAGTCCGAACTCTTTAAGGCTGGTGGTTGCAAGCGCCTCTCGCTTTGAAGTCACCACCGCTACGGTATAGCCCTTTTCGTTAAGGGTACAAACCAGCTCTTTGATGCCAGCAAACGGAGCAGTTTTTTTATTGAGATCTTTTTCGTTGCGTGAGCGATAGACCACTAAAAGCTCTTGCGCCGTCTTTTCATCAGGAGCGAAGGTGCGCATTTGAGTAACAAGAGGTTGTCCAACCTCGGCGACCAATACCTCATCGGGAAGCGTTTTTTTGAGTACCGTCTGTGTTGCAAAACGCATGCTGTCTAAAATGGCATCGTGAGTATCAAGCACGGTGCCATCAAGATCAAAAAGCACCACATCACGCTTGAGTTCTTTTTGATAATCGCTGCTCATGTAACTCCCTTACTAAAACGAAAAACGGCAGCGATAGTATCGCCACCGTTTGCTTTAACGACGAAAGGAAGATGCTTCCTATAAACCGAGCGCTTTCTTTAAAGAAGAAACGCGACGACGGGAAACAGGGATCTTTTCTTCCACCCCATCAAGGGTAAGCAAAAGCGTACCACCTGATTGAGGCTCAACTTCTTTAACCAACGCAAGGTTGACCAGATAGCCTCGGTGAACACGGAAAAATCCGTGACCATCGAGAGTCTTTTCTAAATGAGCCAAACTTACCGTGGAGAAGAAACGATCAGTTCCCGTTTGCAAATAAGCATAGTCATCACGAGCCATGACATAACGAATGTCATCGATGTTGATGAGAATTTTCTTGCCGCCTTTTTCCACTGGAATGCGCTCGGCCTTTTGTGCCTTTGCGTGCAAAACCACATGTTCACGAACACGAGCGAGAGCCTGAGCAAGACGCTCGGTTTCAACAGGCTTTACCAAATAGTCAATAGCATTAACCTTAAAAGCATCGAGTGCAAATTCGCTATAAGCGGTAACAAACACAACTGCAGGAGGATATTTCAAATGCTGGAGTGCCTCTGCTAGCTGAATACCCGTAGCTTCGGGCATGTTGATGTCAAGAAACATCACATCGCAGGGATATTCCTTTAACTTTTCAATTGCTTCACGGACACTAGCAGCTTCAGCTACTACCTCGGTTTGATTAAGTTCGCCCAGCAAAAAACGCAGTTCGGAACGCGCAGGTGCTTCGTCGTCGACAATGATCGCCTTCAGCAACATAGCCTCCTCGTCTCAAAATTAAGAATCAGTCGTTATTATAGACTACTTCTTATCCTTGAGGGTATTTTTATTATGTTTAGATAGAGTTGCTGCCTGCAAGCACACCTTAGCCAACACGTTTTTTATACGTGTGCGCAATCGTAAAGATACAGGGTTACCTTCGTGCCAACGCCAAGTTCACTTTCAATTTTCATGTAAGCTTCCTCGCCGTAATAGCCCCGTAAACGATCATTAATATTCTTTACTGCAATGCCCAAACCTGTCTGTGACTGGGGATTCATGATGGTACGTACCGCTTCTTCGCTCATGCCAATACCGTCATCGGACACATGAAGATACACATCGTCACCATCCATTTCGCCAGTGATGCGAATGGTTAATTTGCCTTCTGCAGGCATTGCATGCTTGACCGAATTTTCAACAAGGGGTTGCACCATAAACGCAGGAACCGACATTGCCTGAATTTCTTCATCCACATTAACCTCAACCGCCAAGCGATCTTCACCAAAACGGGCCTGCTCCAATGAGAGGTATCGAACAGTCTGCTCAATTTCACGGGAAAGAGGAATAAGATCGGAGCTGTTTTCGAGCGTTTGGCGATAAAATACAGCAAACTCTCGCAGCATGATACGTGCCTTATCGGGATCAGTGCGCACCAATGAAGCCATGGTGTTGATGATATTAAACAGGAAGTGAGGATTAATCTGGCTTTGCAGAGCTTTCAATTCCATGCTGGTCGCAAGCTTCTTTTGTTCCTCAAGCTCCATTGCCGCTATCTGGGTGGAAAGAAGCTGACCGAATCCTTCAGCAATAGAAATTTGTGTTTCAGTAATGCGAGAAGACTTAGGATAGTAAAACTTCAATGTTCCCTGGATAGTTTTGCCTACTTTAAGCGGAACGATAATGCCTGCCTGAATGTTACGCACAGGCACCGGAAAACCTGCTTCAGCCTGCGTTTTGAACACACGGGTCTTCCCGTCTTGGATGGTGCGCTTGGTACCTTCCGTATGGATACTACCCCCAGCACGACCCAATTCCTCAGAACCGGCACCATGATAGCCAAGAACCACTTCCCTATCGGTAATAGCAACCGCCGAAGCGGAAATGGAAGGCAGCAAGACCTCGCACACTCGCTGGGCGCTTTCTTCATTGAAGCCACCCTGCATAGCCGCCAAGGTATCACTTGCCAAATGAAGCACTGAGTCGGATTGGCTTGCGCGAATACGATCAGGATCAAGCATGAGCGCGATAGTAATAAGCAAAAAGATGGTAAAGAGCGCACCTGAAACAACCAAAACGGTGTAGTTGTTTGCGCCACTAAACATTGCCCACCCTAAAACGCAACCGCAGATGAGAGCGAGACACAGGAAAAGAATTTCCAAAAAGATATATAAATTATGACGAAACATAATGAATCCTTTGTTTATGCGAACAATGGTAACAGTTCATTGAACAGCAAAACCACTGCCGAAAGCAAGAGAAATGCGCCAAAAACAAAGCGGAGTTTACGTTCTGGTACTTTTCGGATAAGGCTCGCACCAATAACCGCACCGGGGATGCTACCTATGGCCATGGCAATACCAGCAACGTAGTCGATATGCCCCAGCATTCCTTGTTCAATAACACCAGGAATAGCAAGAATGGTAACGGCAATAAGAGAAGTTCCTGACGCTTTGCGCATCATGATGCCCAGCACAGAAATGAACAGCGGAACCATGATAAAACCGCCGCCCACGCCCACATAACCTGATGCAAGGCCTGCACCAAGTCCGATAAGCAAACACTGCACTACCTTTTTAGCGGTAAGGACAAACGGCTCTTCCAGGGCAGCTGTTGCGGTGGTTTTGCCTTGCGTGGTTTTGCCTTGTGCAGCTTGCTCCTGCGCTGACTGTTCGCCCTGCGCTGTCTGCGTCGTTGTCTGGCTATTATTTCGTGCAGCCTGGGTAGCTTCTTGTGCAGCTTGGGCAGCTTTTTCCGCCTCTTTTTCCAGGCTCTTGCCCGTTACTGCCGATTCACCCTGAGGAGCAATTTTTGGCATACGAAGAGCTTTACGAAACATCGAAAATGCCGAATACCCAATAATTGCTGCCGCAGCAAGCATGATGGCCCAAGAAGGAGAAAGCGAAGCAAGATATACCCCCAAAGGACTTGTACAAGCACCACCTAAGCCACACAGCAGACCAATTTTAGAAATGCAGGTTTTGTTCTTAAGATGGGTTATCAACCCAGCCAACGAAGTGGGGATGATGGTAAATAGAGACGTTGCTGTTGAAGAAATGGCGCTCATGCCAAAGCCCAAACGAAAGATGGGAACCATGAGCGTACCGCCACCGATACCCAGCAGTCCTGAAAAGATACCAATAACCAAGCCAATAAAGGCCGCGATGATAAATGTTTCCATATATGCTATGCCACGCTATTCTTCGTCACTCAAATTCAAATGGATTTCACTCGTCATACCGGGATCAACATTTACCTGCGCAACTTCTGTTGTGAATTCTTCGGTTTGCGACAGATCAGTTGAATTCGCTGCGGCGATTACAATATCTTCCCCTGCTTGACGCGCAAGGGCGGCATGAACCAATGCCTGACGAAGGCCAGCATCACTTTCCATGCGCATCATGATGTCGCCCCAGGTGTATTGGAACTCAAAATACTTCATGCAATTTGCTTGTGCGTAGTCAGTTGCTTCCCTTGTCGCAGCGTGCGCCCCTTCTCGATACGCCTTTTTATCGGGACGAACCAGCGAGCGTAAAAAGGCCGTACGCTTGATACGCTTCGTTATGCCTGGCTCAAGAAATGGCCCGGGATAGGGCATCAGCGAAGAAGGCTTTATTTGGAGCAAGTCAATCTGGGCTCGACTAAATTCGATTTTGGAATATTCATAGATCCAGCGGAAAATATCGCGATAGAAACGATGACCTTCGTTTCTATCTTTTGGTGGCAAATGAGTCAGCGACCACTGATTATCAAACCAAATATCCGAACCATACATGCGCAAACTCAACAGATAGTCCAGATCTTCACCGCGCATAATCCAAGGGTCAAAACTGAGACGACGATATGTTTCGCGGTGAAGCGCCAAGCATCCTCCGCAAACATGATTGGAACGCGACAGACGCGGTCCTGCCATGGCTTTCGTTATCCAGTTATTAAACGCACGTCCCTGCTGCCAGAAATGGTTGTACCAACGGTTTTGGCTTTTTGAATAGTAGGTACCCTCATCGTTAAAGTAAAAGCCCGACTTCGCCAAAATAGGAATACCCTTTTTGGTAAGCTTGCCTAGTCCATACATGGCCTTTTCGAGGAATTCCTCATCGTCGATAACCTCATCGTCATCAAGGAATACCACCGAATCAAATCCGAGAACCTGCGCAACAACTAAACCAAGATTGCGAATAGCAGAATATCCCGTAAGACCAATGCAGTCTCTTTGGTTGCCATAGCCAAGTTGCTCAAAACGCTGCTGGATAATGCTTTCTTCCTCTTGAGCAATGATAAGAATATGCATGTGGGGAAACTTATCAGCAATACCCTTTACCTTTGCAGCAGCTTCTTTTTCCACGCCGCCTTCAACAGCAACCAGGATAATTACCTGACCAAGCCCCTTTACTTTTTCAAGCGATGCAAGGCAACGCTCAAGGGTGCCTTTCGAATTCAAGGGTGTGGGGTGATCGTACAAGCTGGAAGGCGTTCCGCGCTTTTTCATAGGCGAGGTATAAAAAGCAGGAATAATAACTGCTGGATTCATAGCATCCCCTTAGCAATACGTTTAAGAACATCGTCTCGGATGTAATGCATCTTCAACCGATCAAGTCCTTTTTTAAAGATCAACCACTCGAAGGGTCAATACCTAGGTTTCTTTAGTTCCAGGCTTCATTGTACCCCATGGACAAGTTTCAGCCGAAATCCCCTTAACGCCTGCGCCTTGGGTGGCCGCGACGCGTTTTGATACGCTGCGCTTCTTCGCGGCGAGCCTTAACCTGCTCGCTCTCTTCACGCAGGCGCACATACGACTCCAAACGATCAGGAGAAAGAATGCCTTGTTCTACGGCTTTTTTCACTGCACAACCTGGTTCGTTAGTGTGCGTACAATCCCTAAAGCGGCAAGACTGAGCCAGCTTTTCGATATCGGAAAACGTTGCTCCAATACCCTCATCGGCATCCCAGAGCCCCAGCCCTCGCACACCAGGCATATCAATAACACTTCCCCCTCCGGGAAGCTCTATGATTTCACGTGAAACAGTGGTGTGTCTGCCTTTGCCATCCTGACGTACCGGCGTGGTGGACTGAACCTCATGCCCTACTAACATGTTAACCAAGCTTGATTTTCCCACCCCAGAACGCCCAAGCAACACCGCCATTTTGTTGTCTTTGGCAATCAGGTCCGCAAGCTCTGCGATGCTTTGAGGGTCTTTTTCAGAAACAACCAAAACCTGATCGTCCCCAATAAAACCATCGATGCGCGAGCGCATAGCTTCCACTTCTTCGGGACTTGCCACCAAATCTGCTTTGGTGAGAACAACGGCAACCTCCACCCCTGTTTCATGGGCAAGCACCAGCTCGCGCTCAAGGCGCCTGACGTTTACCTCTTCAAGGGGCTGAGCCACCAAGACCAAATCAAAGTTTGCTGCAAGTGTTTGGGGAAGAGCACGTTCGGTTGGGTCTTTTCGCACGAAACATGAAGTGCGCGGAAGCGTTTTTTCGATAATGCCTTTGTCATGCCCTTCAGGAAGAAGCACTTCGACAAAATCTCCGATTACCGCACGCTGATCGCTTCCCTTTACCAGGGAAATAGCATGCTCGCAGCGCACTTCTTCACCAGATTCAAGGCGAACCAAAGGAAAACCTCTATCAAGCTTTACTACTCTGCCCACCTGTTTCTGCGTGAATTCTTCGGCCACGATTACAGCATCCTTTCGCGCTTAATGTAGTACGCAATCATCAAGATGGCACCAAGTATACAAGCAGCTACCGCGACGCCTAAAATTCTCATATTGACAGCCGGCTGCTGTTCATAACCCTCTTGAAGGGCCGACACCTCTTCGGCATGAATATCTGACATACCTTGATGCTCAGCGCACTCCAAATGATAGATTCCTCGAACCTGAAGCTGCGTACCAACCTGACCATATTGTCCATAGGTGTCAATAATCGAAGATTGGTCCTTTGTCATAAAAACAGCAACAACGCTTGGTGTCGTAGCATTGTCCTTCAAAGTAATCCAGCACGTGCCTGACTCAAATTCGTCGTTGACGCGATCGCCTACTACCTCACCTTTAACTAACACGGTTTGCCCCTCGTAGTAAGAGTCGGCTTGCGCCAGATCGGCAATAGAGGTTTCGTATAAAAACGAACTGTCGGAGAGCTGATTGACGTAGATTTTGTTGTTTAGGTCTTCGCTTTCATCTTGGCTTTGCTCGGTAGACTGACCCTCATCCTGTGCGGTATTTTGATTAGCATCAGAAGATGATTGGGCGTTTTGCGGATCATCACCCCACGCCAAAAGCGGCGTTAAGCTTACACAACATACAAGAAGTACGCCTACCAACAGACAAACAAGAGCTCTGGCCCAAGACGTTTTTTTGGTTTGGCGAAATTGAGGTGCTTTGAGGGAATATCGCATGGCTAGTCCCTCAGCTTTCGTTTCGCAAGAGCACTTAAAGAAACAACCACCTTAACGATAAGAGCAATCAAGGTAATAAATTCAAGACGCCCTGCCCACATTTCCAAAATATAGACACCCTCCAAAACCGGAGGCATACCATGAACAATAATACCCGAGCTTAATCCGCCGTTTGAAGCCATCGCAACCGATTCAAAAATAGAATCAAGCGCATCATAGCCATGGGCAATACCCACAAGTGAACCCAACAAGTAGGTGAACACGAACAGGGCCGAAACGGTAAGCGCTGCTTTTGCCACCTCGGTAGTCAGTACTTTTTTACCCAAGTGGAAATAGCGAACCGAAACGCGCGCCGTTCCCGGAGAGAGTGTTTCTTTGATCGTTGACACCATCGATTTTGCGATCAAGCCCAAGCGAGAGAACTTCATACCACCGGCCGTACTTCCGCTCGAACCGCCAACTGCCATCAAAATAGCAACAACCAAAAAGGCGCCCGATGAGAAGACGGTTGTCATCTGGTTGTTGGTTACCGTTTGAAAACCAGTCGTCGTTGAGGCAGACACCACCATGAATACTCCACGACGTAGAAGGGCCATAATGTCAGAAAAACCGCCCGAAGCGCACAGGGAAAGCATCAAAACCACGGTGGCAACAAGCATCCATACCACGCCCGTGCGAATTTCGTAATCCTTAAAAAAGGACATGGTTTCGCCTTGGCGTATTTTGACAAACAGCGCAAAATTAACCGCACCCAAAAGCATAAGAAGGATACATACCACTTCAAAAGCAAACGAGTGGTAGTACATAACTGACTGAGAGGTAGGCGAAAAGCCTGCAGTGGTAAAGCCCGAAACAGCCATCCAAAGAGCATTAAGAAGAGCACGGAGCGGTTCGAATCCGCCCAGCAAACAAAGAACAAATAATACTACTGTTGCAGCGCCGATAACACCTAAGGCAATTTGGCTAATAAGGCGCACGGTATTAATAATGTTGGGCAGCACGTGTTCGCTTCGCCCTTCAGAAGAATAAAGTCCCGATGTGGACTTACCAAAGATACCTAAGGTAAGGGCAACAACAATAAGACCTAAACCACCAATAAGATGCATGGTAAAGCGCCACATATTATCAGCATAAGAAATATGCTCTAGGTCAATAACAAGAGAAGCGCCAGTGGTGGTCAACCCTGAGGTGGCCTCAAAAAGAGCATCCAAATATGAGCCATAATGTCCCGATAGTGCCAAGGGTACCGCTGCCACAAACGCCAACACGATCCACGATAGACCGGTTACTGCAAGAGCTTGCTGGTGGGTAAGACGTCCTGGCTGAATACGCATGAAACGCAGGGCAGATCCCACAATAAGAGACACGCCGATAGCCAACAAATACCGGCAGGCAGGCTCCCATTCCTGGCAGATAAGTGCCACCACCAAAGGAACCGCCATTGCGATGGTGAAAAACGATATAAGTACCCCAAGATAATGACCAATTACTCGTACGTCATACCAGGTAAATCGTTGCCACATACGTTTGCCACCTACCCAAACACAAACAGGAATCGGATGGCAATAGTGATCAAATACAACACGATAAGAAAGGAAACCATACTTGTAAGTACGGCACAAAACCCAAGCACAGGAACAAGAAAGCGCTCTTTCTTTTCAATCCTTACCATATTTCGTTCGATCTTTTTCATGGGGGCTATTCTAATACAACAACGAAAAAGAGGGGCATTTACACAAAAGTGGCGGCATAGCAGGGACGCTCGCCCATACTACACCGCCACTTATCATAGGGAATTTACTTCTTAATTAGTTTTGATCACCGAAGTTCATTCCCCGTAAAACATCATTGGCTTGCTTTACCACATCGTCAGCATCGCTGCTATCGGTTGCGGGGTCTTCATATTCGCCACCCTCAAGCGCGCTGCCTTCGCTACCCTGCAAACGAGAACGGTTTTCCACGGTTGCGCAATAGTTGCCATCAGAATCCAAATCAATGGTTACCTTAGCGCCATCGCTTATATGACCATCAATAATTTCAGTTGCAACACGGTCGGTTACCTCACGCTGAATCAAACGACGCAGCGGACGAGCACCATAGACCGGATCATAGCCGTCAATAGCCAAACGTTCACGAGCCGCAGGGCTAACTTCAAGTTCTATACGACGATCTGCCAAACGATCACGTACTCCATTCAATTGCAAATCAACAATAGGCTCCATCGCAGCGATCGAAAGCGTATTGAAGGTAATAACCTCATCAATACGATTCAAGAACTCAGGACGAAACGTCGTGCTCAGAGCCTCGTTGATCTTCATCTGCATTTCAGCCAAGCGCTTTGCAGCCGTTGCCATGTCGGACTTCATCATATCTTCCATCATGCTACCCATAGACGATTCCTCGTTTTGGTTTGCATATTCACGAATGGACTGCGAACCAACGTTGGAGGTCATGATGATGATGGCGTTTTTGAAGCTTACTACACGACCTTGTCCATCGGTAAGACGACCGTCATCAAGCACCTGCAGCAAAATGTTGAACACATCCTGATGAGCTTTTTCGATCTCGTCAAGCAGAACAACACAGTAAGGCCTACGACGAACCGCCTCGGTTAACTGACCGCCCTCGTCATAGCCAACATATCCCGGAGGAGCACCGACCAAACGAGAAACGGAGTGCTTTTCCATGTACTCAGACATATCGATTCGAACCATAGCTTTTTCGCTGTCGAACAGATATTCTGCCAAAGCCTTTGCCAGCTCCGTTTTACCAACACCGGTAGGTCCTAAGAACAAGAAGCTGCCAATAGGACGGTTCGGGTCAGACAAACCAGCACGGTTACGACGAATAGCGCCAGCTACCGCAGAAACTGCTTGGTCCTGTCCGATTACGCGCTCATGAAGCTTCGACTCCAAATCGGCAAGCTTTGCCATTTCGCCCTGCATCATCTTGGTAACAGGAATACCGGTCCATGCAGAAACAACCTCGGCAATTTCTTCCTCGCCTACTTCCTCTTTCAGGATTGCGCCATCTTGCTGACGGTTTTCCAGAAGAGCCTCTGCATCTGCCAACTGGGCCTGCAAAGAAGGAATTGTGCCGTAGCGCAACTCGGAAGCACGGGCCAAATCGCCTTCACGGGTTGCTCGCTCTTCATCTAACTGCGCTGCCTCAATATCAGCCTTTAGATTCTGAACGCCAACGATAACATCCTTCTCGTTTTTCCACATGGCCTTTTGCTTATCAAGAGCTTCCTGCGCAGCAGAAATTTCTTTACGCAAAGCCTCCAGACGTTCACGGCTTGGTTCATCGGTTTCCTTCATTAACGCTTGCTCTTCGATTTGCATCTGAGTGAGTTTACGCTCTGCAATATCAACCTCTTCAGGCATGCTGTCGATCTCGATACGCAAACGACTTGCTGCCTCATCCATCAGGTCAATAGCCTTATCGGGCAAGAAACGATCTGAAATGTAGCGGTTCGAAAGCTCCGCTGCAGCAACCAATGCCGAATCCTTGATGCGCACACCATGATGAATCTCGTACTTTTCTTTCAAGCCACGAAGAATTGCAATGGTATCTTCCACACTTGGCTCGCTTACCAACACAGGTTGGAAACGACGCTCAAGGGCTGCATCCTTTTCGATGTACTTACGATACTCATCAAGGGTAGTAGCGCCAATGGCATGAAGTTCACCACGTGCCAAAGCAGGCTTGAGCATGTTGCCCGCATCCATGGAGCTATCGCCCGTAGAGCCAGCACCAACAATGGTGTGAAGCTCGTCGATAAACAAGATAATCTGTCCGTCAGATTGCTTTACTTCACGCAATACTGCCTTGAGACGATCTTCGAATTCGCCACGGTACTTAGCACCTGCCAACATTGCAGGCAAATCGAGTGCAATCAGTTCACGATCTTTCAAGCTTGAGGGCACATCGCCTGCAACGATACGCTGCGCAAGTCCTTCAACAATTGCCGTTTTGCCCGTACCAGGCTCACCAATAAGAACAGGATTGTTCTTCGTACGGCGGGACAAAACCTGAATGGTGCGGCGAATTTCTTCTGAACGACCAATAACAGGATCCAGCTTTCCTTCGCGCGCTGCCTGAGTCAAGTTATTGCCATACTGTTCCAGCACTTCAAATTCAGGCTTACTTGTCGCATCTGTTACGCGGGTGTCTCCACGAAGCTCTTCGTAGGCTTCTTCGATATTTTTACGCGTGATCCCCTGATCGTTAAGAATGCGGCCAGCAGTACCGTTATCTTCGGCAAGAGCAATAAGCAGATGCTCTGTCGTTGCGTAAGAATCGCCCAGTTTTTCTGCAATCTTTACCGCCTTATCGATAAGCGATACAAACTGCGGAGAAGGAGCGGTGATACCCATGCCCATAAAGCCATTTCCACTGACTTTAGGCATACGGTCTTCCTCTTCCTTTACGCGTGTCTGAAGCACTGCGGGGTCAGCACCAATACGGGTAATAATGGCATTCATATTGTGCTCACCGGCAGACAAGATAGCGTCGAGCAAATGAATAGGCTCAACGGCACTGGCTTCTCTCTCGCCTGCAATGCTCATTGCCGACTGAAAAGCCTCTTGTGCGGTAAGCGCTAACTTATCTAGTCTCATCTATACTCCCTTCACTTTCGCTTTTAGCAAAAGCTCAAGAACTTCCCTATCGTATTTCCTACTCTTTAATGATCCCTACAGAAGACGGCGCAGCACGATTGCGTTGCTTTCGTTTACTAACGAATTGACGCTCTCCCGCGTTTCTAATTCATGCACCCTGTCAGCCAGACGACGCACCCGCTTATGAAGAGCATCAAGCTCTTCATCGCGCTCATCGAGTCGCCCCTTTAAGTCCAGGATACGAATTACTCCTGCAAGGTTTATTCCTTCATCAGTTAAGGCATTTATGAGCTGAAGGCGTTCGATATCTGCCTGAGAATACATACGGGTATTGCCGCTTGTACGCTGAGGAGATACCAGGCCTTTTTGCTCGTAAATTCGCAGGGTTTGGGGATGGACTCCCGCAAGTTCTGCTGCCACACTGATCATGTACAGCGGTCTGTTTTTGTCCTCCATTACCAAGCCCTCACTTTATCTGTCGTAGCTGCCTGGAATGCTTCCAGGGCTTCTTTTTGTTTTGCATTTAAGGTTTTAGGAACTTCAACCACGACGGTAAGAAGCAAATCCCCAAAACCGCTTGCATTCTTTCCTAAGCGAGGGGCGCCTTTGCCCTTCACTTTAAGAACGGTGCCGCTCTGACAACCAGCAGGAACCTTAATGCTTACTTTTGTTCCATCAGGAGCGGGTATTACCACTTTGGTTCCCAACGCTGCTTCTGCAAACGTAATAGGCACATTCATTAAGACGTTTGCCTTGTCGCGCGTGTAAAGCGGGTGATCAGCAATATGAATAGTTACCAGCAAATCTCCCGCGGGTCCTCCCTGGATACCAGGAGCGCCCTTACCCCGCAAACGAACACGACCGCCTTCTACTGCGCCTGCAGGAATCTTGATGGTAAGCGTTTCCTTTTCGCTGCTTCCTGCCTTACCAATACGAACTTTCTTCTCGCATCCTTTAAATGCCTCATCAAAGGTAACGGTCATACTTACCTTTTTGTCAGCACCTTTTTGGGGACGAGGCTGAGCCTGATAGGAATGGGGCTGACCCCCAAAATTCCATTCAGTACCGAAGGCTCCCTCACCGTTACGGATGCTCTCCAAGATATCCGCCCAGCTACCAAAGCCTGCAAACCCTGAACCCCCGAAAGGATTTCCTCCTTGACCCTGCCAAGTGCCGGTGCCAAAGGGAATTTGGTTCTCGTTTGCTGTGCCGTACTGGTCGTAAAGCTTGCGCTTTTTATCATCAGAAAGAACTTCGTAGGCTTCGTTTATCTCCTTAAACTTTGCCTCGTCACCACCTGCATCGGGGTGGTATTTACGCGCTAATTTACGAAATGCTTTCTTGATCGTGTCTGCATCTGCGTCGCGTGGAACGCCTAGCGTCTTGTAATAGTCAGGGGTTTGAGCCATTCGTCCCACCTCTCAAATTCTCTACAACAAGGGCGGACAATATTCTCGCCCGCCCTTGCACTTACCTTTACTCATTACAACTTGTTGTTAGTCGATACGTTCAAACCTTTTTGGTGTCGAATCCGTCGAATCCGTATTCGAAGTATCCTTTAGTGGATTCTTCTACGATTCTGCTTTCGTATCCGAATCCTTTGATTCGTCGTCTTCGATTTCACGCTTAGGACCACCTTGGGTAACCGTTACCATCGCGGAACGAATTACCTTGTTACCCATGCGATAGCCCTTCTGGTAGACATCCGCCACCGTTTCGTCGGGAACCGACGGGTCGTCGACGGTAGCCACCGCAAGTGCCTCAAGAGCATTAAAGGCTTCGCCTTTAGGGTCGATCATTTCTACCCCTTGCTTGCTCAGTACTTCCAGCATCTTGGTATGTACTGCCTGGACACCTCCAAGAAGGCCTGTCTCACCGTTTTTCTCGGCGTAATCAATGCTTCGTTCGAAGTCGTCGATTACCGGAATAAGGCTTTCAACAAGTTTTTCTGCAGCACGAGCTTTTTCTTCCTCGCGCTGTTCATTCATACGACGACGGTACGTATCCCATTCCGCATGAAGGCGAAGATACTTATCTTGCCAAGCCGCAGCTTCTTTTTTAGCAGCTTCCACAGGATCTGATGCTTCTTCTTGAGCGTCCTTATCTTCTGGTGCCTTTTCGGCTTCGGCTGCTTTGGTATCTTCCGATTCAGAGGCAGCAGTTTCAGCTGCCTCTGTTTCTTCTACAACCTGGTCTTCACGTACCTCGTCTTTTTCAGGCGCGGCCATGATTACTTTTCCTTCTTCTCGTCGTCGTCAACTACCTCAAAGTCAGCTTCGATGGTGTCATCGTTGCCTGGCTGTTGAGCGCCCGCTGCACCTGCGCCAGCTGCGCCTGCAGCACCCGCTGCACCAGGCTGCTGAGCGTTCTGGCTATAAGCAACTTCAGCGAGCTTGTAGCTTGCCTGCTGCAATGCCTCCATAGCAGACTTAATTGCTTCAAGGTCGGTACCTTCAAGAGCAGTACGTGCCTGAGCAACTGCATCCTCTGCCTGCTTCTTGGAATCTGCAGGAACCTTATCACCTAGCTCATTTAAGGTTGTCTCTGTTGCGTTGATCAAAGAGTCGCAGTTGTTGCGTGTCTCAACTTCTTCTTTACGTAACTTGTCTTCCTCAGCGTGAGCCTCAGCGTCCTTAACCATACGATCTACTTCATCATCGGTCAGCGCAGTAGAACCAGAAATGGTGATCTGCTGCTGCTTGCCGGTACCCAGATCCTTAGCTGATACGTTTACGATGCCGTTAGCGTCGATATCGAAAGTAACCTCAATTTGAGGAACACCACGACGAGCAGCAGGGATACCAGTCAGCTGGAACTTGCCAAGCGTCTTGTTATCCTGAGCCATTTCGCGCTCGCCCTGGAGAACGTGAATCTCTACTGAGGTCTGGTTATCAGCTGCAGTGGAGTAAATCTCGGTCTTACGGGTAGGAATGGTGGTGTTGCGCTCGATCATCTTGGTCATAACGCCGCCCATGGTTTCAACACCCAGAGACAAAGGCGTTACGTCAAGAAGAAGAATGCCTTCAACATCGCCTGCAAGAACGCCACCCTGAACAGCAGCACCCATTGCAACTACCTCGTCAGGATTTACTGACATGTTAGGCTGCTTGCCGGTCATATTCTTTACCAATTCCTGAACTGCTGGCATACGAGTTGAACCGCCAACCAGGATTACCTCATTAACGTCGCCCGTGGAAAGACCCGCGTCTTTCAGTGCCTGCTGTACAGGAGCCTTACAACGATCAAGCAGATCCTTGGTGATGCGTTCAAACTCTGCACGAGTTAAGGTGTAGTCCAAGTGAAGAGGACCAGCTGCGCCAGCGGAAATGAAGGGCAAGTTGATGTTGGTCTGAGAGGTGGAAGAAAGTTCCATCTTTGCCTTTTCAGCTGCATCCTTCAAGCGCTGCAAAGCCATCTTGTCCTGACGAAGATCGATGCCATTGTCTGCCTGGAACTTATCTGCCAACCAGTCAATAACACGCTGATCCCAGTCATCGCCGCCTAAGTGGTTATCGCCAGCGGTGGAGCAAACCTCAAATACGCCGTCGCCTAATTCAAGGACAGAAACATCGAACGTACCGCCGCCAAGGTCGAATACCAAAACCTTTTCATCTTTGTTGGTACGATCGAGACCATAAGCAAGAGCAGCTGCGGTAGGTTCGTTGATAATACGAAGAACTTCAAGACCTGCAATCTTGCCTGCGTCCTTGGTTGCCTGACGCTGATCGTCGTTGAAGTATGCAGGAACAGTAATTACTGCCTGGGTGATAGGCTCGCCTACACGCTTTTCGGCGTCTGCCTTAAGTTTCTGAAGAACCATTGCAGAAATCTCTTCAGGCATATAGTCCTTGCCTTCAATGTCAACAACAGCGCGGCCACCATTACCATTCTTTACGGTGTAAGCAACAGTCTTTTGTTCCTCAGCAGTTTCAGCGTAAGAACGACCAATGAAACGCTTCACGGAAGCGATTGTGTTTTCAGGATTAGTTACTGCCTTGTTTTTTGCAGCCTTACCAACGGTGCGTTCACCATCTTTACCAAAACCTACAACGGAAGGAGTGGTACGGTCGCCTTCTGCGTTAACCAGAATTTCAGGTTCTGAACCCTCCATAACTGCCATTGCCGAATTGGTAGTACCCAAGTCGATGCCGATAATCTTTGCCATCTTGTCTATTCCTTTCAGTTGCGGTTGCGCAATCAATGCTTTTAAAACCGATTGTGCAAACCCTCTGCTTTTACCCTTATGTAATGCATGATTCCTCGACGGATTCCTCAAAGCTTTGCGCTCTCCTTTGCGCTCTCTATGAGGAAGCCCACCTTCTGGTGGACCTCATGACAGTGACTATAATAAAATCTAAGTGTCCCATTGTCAAGAATCTAAGTGTCCTATTGTTAGGTTTTGTTACCTTCCTGTTGAAGATTATTGAAGTGCACTATAAAATACCTGATCAGATGGGTATTAATCGAGAACTTCAGGCGTTACTTTTCCGAAAAAAGAGGATTAAAAATCAAAAAATGAAGGTGTTAAAGGGGATGAGAAGTCAAAAAAGAGTGATTTAAGACAAGAAGAACGCGTCATAAAGCGCCCTAGAGAACCGTGAGTAAAAAGTACGCTGCAGAGCGTTGCAGACAAAAGAAAAGTCCCGCATTAAGGCGGGACTTACTTACATACAGAAGATATAAAGAGAATGAAGCGCTTGGACCAGCTTGCTTTATTCTCTGCGTTTTAACAAAGCACTGAAAAATTTACTTCTTTGCTACGCCACCGATAAGAGACATCTTGGTGCCACAATCAGGGCAAGTTCCCTTGGTGATAACGCGACCGTTTTTGGTAACACCTTCCTGTGGATCTACCATTTCTTTCTTAGCCTTGCATTTAACGCAATAAGCAACAACTGCCATTGTAACCTCTTTTCGTATTTCGGTATAAATGCCGTTTGCGCGAAGCGCTCGACCTATTGTAGCCATGCTCATAGCATTTGACCAGCTAAAGTCGGTATTTTTTTGCGCACTTAACAAAAAGAAGAAACGAAACGCACATTGCCTACAAAACTAATCTTCAACAATCTCCTCGATTGCACCCATGGGGCACTCTTCAACGCAGTCGCCACATGCAATGCAGGACTCTTCGTTTACTACGGTGCAAACACCGTCAACAACTTCGATAGTTCCCTGAGGGCAGGCATCGACACAAATACCGCAGCCGATACATTCGTCAGCCAAGATTACTGGATGAGACATGGGTACCTCTTCTCTCGTTTGATTGGTTTTTAAGGGATACTCGGGGATCCCCTCAATTCAATGCTATGACGGGAAAATACCATAGCTTTGCTCAGTTGCAAGTAGCTAATCTCTTTTTTTCCGTTAATAGCAAAATTTGCGGTAATTTTCTGCACATTTTTCGGTTTGTTCCAGAGCATTTGCCGCCTACCGACCTTTTGTACCTGCATCCTAGCAGATGCGGGGAAGCTGTTCTCCAACAAGCATGTCCATGATGCGCAAAGCACCAAAACCGGTACGGATGGAGACGCGCGAAGATCTCTCTTCAGGCTTTTCAAGCACTTCGCCAATAATTGCGGCATCTACCCCATAGGGGTTTGCATGCATAGCATCAAGAGCAGCCTGTGCCTGTTCCGCTGGTACAACGCAGACCATTTTGCCTTCGTTGGCCACCTGATATACGTCATACCCCAACATCTCACAAGCGCCACGAACAGCATCTTTTACGGGCACTGCATCTTCTTCAACAATAAAATCAACACCCGATTGTCCAGCGAGTTCGTTAAGTGTCGAAGCTAAGCCGCCTCGCGTAGGATCGCGAAAACAACGTGTTTGAGGAGCAGCGGCAAGCACCTCTGCAATGAGATGATTTAAGGGTGCCGCATCTGATTGAATATCAGCATTGAAAGACAACTCTTCGCGACAAGCCATAACAGTAATACCATGATCGCCTACCGTGCCTGATACCAAAATCTTATCGCCCGGTTTACAAAAAGCACCGGAAAGTTCAACGCCCGCAGGAATAAAACCAACACCGCTGGTGTTGATGAAAACGCCATCGCCATGGCCACGATTAACTACTTTGGTGTCGCCCGTTACGATATGGACCCCTGCTTCCTGAGCAGCACGAGCCATACTCGTACAAATGCGCTTTAAATCCGCAACGGGAAACCCCTCTTCCAGGATAAAACCACACGATAGATATCGCGGAACTGCACCACTGGTCGCAACATCATTAACCGTGCCGCACACCGCAAGTTTTCCAATGTCTCCACCGGGAAAGAAATGGGGAGTAACCACAAAACTATCTGTTGAATACGCTATTTTCTCACCCGGCTGAGGGGCATCAAGGCACGCAGCATCGTTTCCCTCAAGCAGCTCGGAGCTGTCATAAGCTTCATAAAACACTTCCTCGATAATGCGCTTCATCATGGTTCCGCCACTGCCATGGCCAAGCAGCACTGTTTCATCCATAGTTTTCTCCTTGTACTCTTTAAAGCACTCAAAGCTTGAATTGCACGGAATACTTCTTGTGGGCTATACCCTCGATGATCCTAGATAAACGAACCTGTTGTCGTCATGTGCAATCGCCCAGTTTTTACTCCCTTGGTGCCAATGATGAGATTTGCGATATCTTGCACTAATCCCGTTTCACCTTTGAGCACAATCACCTCAAGGCAGTTTTCTTCATCAATATGCACATGAAGCGATGCCACAATGGTTTCAAGATAATTATGCTGAATCTGGTGGAGCTTTTCCTGCAGGTCACTAGCGTGGTGATTATACACAATAGTCAGCGTACCCATAACGATGCGCCCCGGCATAGAGCATTCATCTTCAACAAGCGCATCGCGAACCAAATCGCGTACAACTTCGCTTCGGTTTTTAGCCAACCCACGACGTGCTACCAGATGATCAAACTTAACAAGCAAATCTTCAGGCATTGCCACCGAAAAACGCATGAGATCGTTACTCATCGTATCCTCGTCTTCTCAACGTTTTGAAGATTGCCTACACAAGATTGACGGTAACGCCTCGTGCATTTTGAGCATCATCTTCGAGAGCATCTTTTGCATCGTCAAGCGTTGCACGGACTTCATCGAGAAGCGCTTGTACCTGGTGAAGCTTTTCGCCTACCGTTTCGTATCCCGCATCAGCTGCGTTGTGAGCAAGTGTATGAGCCCAGCGACGTTCGAGCTTAATATGATCATCAATTTGATCTATCATCTGTTCAAATTGCCCAGTGTTGATTCCGTTCGTGCACATAAAAACCTCCTCTATGGTTTTAGCAAAACGTTTTGATGAACTGGCAAAAACGTTTTGACGAAATAACAAAACGAGCCGATTTGTTATATGAATATCAGAGCTGCTGAAATTCACCGAATTTTTCGCTTTCTGATATTTGCTATACCTGTAATATCATGCTTAGGAACCATCGGTGTGAAGAATTTCGTAATTGGTATTATTTTTCATATTTTTTAAAGTAGTAAAGTAGTTCAACACGAGTGGACATATCATTTATAAGCAACTCAAAGCGATCGCACATACCTTTTGTAAGTACCCAAAACGGGAAAATGGTCCAAAATAAGAGAACGTATCTTTTAAAGCAGCACAACACGAGAGAGCATGCCTTTAAAGTAGCCCAACATAAAAGAACACACTTTTTAAAGTAGCCAAGTACGAGAGGAAGATGCTGAAAATGAACCAGTCGCCTTACAGCACCATTCGTCACCAGCAGATATCCTCTTTTCCAGGGGTTTTCTCAGGAAGTGAAGATGCTCTTTTTTGCGTAGTAAGCTCAAATACCCTGTCCGCTCAAGCCCATGAGGCACTTGTCGCTTCGGCTCAAAGGCTTGGCTATCACATAAAGCAACTTGCTTTTATTACGCTTGATACCTCTCAAACTTCCGCAGAAGAGGATTCCTCCTCTTGCGCGGTAACTCCCCAGAACCTTCTTTCTGTTCTCGAGGCGCTCGACCCCCTCGCGGTTGTATTAACCGATCACCACGCAAGCGAAATAGCTTCCTCGGCATACAACGTTCCTCTCGCTTTGGAGCAACGAGAATTTTTACTAGGTCATGGGTGCTGCTGTTTCGAATCATTTGAAGAGCTTCTCACAACGCCTCAAAACAAACAGCGAGCATGGGCGTGCCTCAAGACACTACCTGGCCTTGCTTGATGCATTGTCTAGCCTTGCTTGATGCATTACCTGGCCTTGCTTGGTCAAATCTTTGTGACATTCAGACGCATTTAACCATGCTTTCTTAAAGAAATGGTATTCTTGCCTGCAGAGCAGGACCGACAGAGTATCTGCTGTTTGCAGAGTATCTGTGGTTTGATTTCTCTTACGGAAAGGCGTTTCTATGTCAAACAAAAGCTTAGCTGGCCCTCATGAATCTCAAACCATCCTCGTAACGGGCGGTGCTGGATTTATCGGAAGCCATACCTGCGTTGAGTTGCTTGAGCAGGGATATCACGTTGTAATTTTTGATGACCTCTCCAATTCGAGCAATGTTGCAGTAGACCGCATTCGAGAGCTTACAGGCGCGACCGAAGAAACCTGTGCCTTTGTTCAGGCTTCTATCCTTGATCGCGAAGCCCTTGAAAAGGTTTTTAATACCTATGACATCAATGCCATTATCCACTTTGCTGGATTTAAGGCAGTAGGAGAATCAACCCAAAAACCTCTGGAGTATTACTGGAATAACGTGGCAGGCTCACTCGTTTTATTTGATGTCGCACGTAATCATGGTGTCAAAAATGTCATTTTCTCTTCTTCGGCAACAGTTTATGGCGAGCCCGAGATGATACCTATTACCGAAGACTGCCCCAAGCACGAATCAACCAACCCTTATGGCGAGACAAAATCTATGCTTGAGCGCATCTTAACTGACTTTTATCGTGCAGATGACGAGTGGAATGTTGTTCTTCTGCGCTACTTCAATCCTATTGGCGCGCATGCCTCCGGTCGCATTGGTGAAGATCCTAAAGGTATTCCCAACAACCTTCTTCCCTATGTTGCTCAAGTAGCTACTGGTAAGCTGGAATGCATCCAGGTATTTGGCAACGATTATCCTACGCCTGATGGAACGGGAGTTCGCGACTATATCCACGTTGTCGACCTTGCACGTGGTCATGTAAAAGCTCTTGATTATATGGCAGGAATTGTGGGAACCGGAAAAGCAATCGGATTAGGATCCATCGAAGGCAGCGCATCTGCTGACGGAACGCGTAGCGGTGTTGCAATTTTCAATCTTGGCACCGGCAAGGGTTCAAGCGTTTTGGATGTTATCCATGCTTTTGAAAAGGCCTGCGGCAAAACACTTCCCTACAAGATTTGTCCACGTCGTCCAGGCGACATTGCCACCAATTATGCTGCGTGCGATAAAGCACGCGAAGAGCTGGGCTGGGTTGCTGAGTACGATCTTGCGCGTATGTGCGAAGATGCATGGCGTTGGCAGAGCAACAATCCTAACGGATACAACGACTAGAGGGTATAACCTGCCCTAAGGCGCGAGAGGTACATCTTAGCAAGCCCCATCATACCCCGGCAGCTCCAGTGCACCCCGACGCACCTAAATCAGACACGCCTAAACGCATTTATAGAATTGCACGCGGCTTATGAGTTTATCCCGAGCCGCGTGCGTTTTCTTTTTACGTCTTTTCATCTAACCGATTTTCTCCTTCGGGAAAAATTTACAGTCACTTTTTGTCAAAAAGCTGCATTTCGGGGGAATTGATATATCTAAAAGGCATAACTATGTCCTTCATCGGTAACGAAAGAAAGCTTATTTGTAATGAACTACATGTCTGACAGAAAATCTCCCCGTTGGACCTCGTGCGAATCCCCCGATTCGGATAGTTTTGACAAAAATCGCGTTTCGCACTTGCCCAAACATATAGCCAGGCACGTAATCGAACGCATAGCCAAACATGTAACTGTGCATATTGCGGCATATGTAACCGCACATGTAATCTTGCAGGCAACTGTACAAATAACCGCACACGTAGCCACGCACGTAATCATGCACGTAACTTCACACGTAGCCGCGCATGCAAATAAGGGAAAGTTCTCAGGAGTGCAGCAAAACTAAACGCTACTTTTTGTGCTTTTGTTATGCACTAGTTATGCGTAGAAATTTAATTTATCGCTTTATGAAAACTCGATATCCGCTTTATGCGAACTTTAAGATATCCTTGGGCTGATCAATAAGTTCAGCGGGATTTCCTTGCATGATCTTCTCTATGGGCTGATAACCCCAGGTAACTCCAACGGCATACATGCCCGCATTGTTTCCCGCCAACATATCACCATGGGAGTCGCCAAAATAAACACACTCTTCAGGGCTAAGACCCATCTCTCGTGCACAGGTGATTAGACCTGTCGGATCAGGCTTTCGGGGAATGTTTTCCGCTTCGCCGTGAGAGACATCGAAAAGACCAGGAAAATAGCGCTGTTCTACTTCACGAACTCCCTTTTCAAATTTATTGGACATAATGCCAAGCTTTATTCCTTGACCTTTCAGTGTCTGCAGGACCTCTTCCATGCCATCAAAAGGTTTGGTAAGTCTAATGCCGTATTCATCATAAAGATCGCAAAACATCTTGAAAGCATGTTGTGCCTTCTCTTCCGATATCTCTTGGGGCACTGCTTGCAAAATCAACGACAACACGCCATTACCGACAAAGGTGCGTACCTCTTCTTCGGTACGCGCTGGATACCCTTCACGCTCAAGCACAATATTGGTAAGTGCCGTTAGATCGGGCAACGTATGCAAAAGCGTGCCATCCATGTCGAAAATAAACCCTTTGAACCCCGTACGTGTCATAGGTAAACATCCTTTTTCGCGAGACCTTGCATCTTACTAATAACCGCCCGCAGAGCGGGCAGATTCTTACTTCGGATACTTACGCATCCTCTACAGGGTTGAAAGCCCAGATTAACATCGGCTGGGTTAAAGACCCTTATTAAAAAAGCTGCCCAAAAAGAGCAGCTCAGTTTTAAATGGAGCGGGCGACGGGAATCGAACCCGCGTCACAAGCTTGGGAAGCTTGGGTAATAACCATTATACGACGCCCGCATATAAGCAAAGACAGTATAGCGCATGAAAACATCTTGGCTAGGGAAATCCTCTTTAAGTCCACGCCGCCCTGAGGACGACAGTAGTGATGACAGCAATCTTTTTCACTCGAGAAGCTCTCTTTGCGACCCTTCTTTCCAACATGCGCCAAAGAGCGCGCTTTCCATGAGGTAATGCACGCCTAGGAGAACTAAATAGTCCGCGTCTAAGAGCGCTCCTCCCATGGAGTAATAACCACTTTCAAGCAACCATCTTCACGTGCTTCAAAGAATCGGTATGCTTCCAGGATATCATTTAGAGCAAAACGCTTAGAAATTAAGCAGTTGGTATCAAGTTTCTTTTCTTCAATAAGGGCCATTACCTCATCAAGCCCGCTGGCATCGACACCACCCGTTTTAAAGGTAAGATTCTTCCCATACATTAAGGGGAGCGGAAGCATCTGTGGGGTTCCATACATTGCTGAAATGACTACAGTTGCATTAGGACGAGCGATGCGCCATGCCATTTCAAAAGTATCCTTTCCTCCCGCTGCTTCTATAACCGCATCAGCACCCCGTCCATGCGTCAGTAAACGAACCACCGCTTCTATCGCTTCGAGCGATTCTCGTGAAGGATTGATCGTTTGATCAGCTAACCCTTGTTCAGAGGCGCAAAGCAAACGCTTATCGTCAATATCAATCGCAATAATTTTTTCCGGATCTTTGAGGCGCGCACACATCATCGTGGTAAGACCAACCGGGCCGGCACCAATTACAGCAACAGTAGACCCTTGTTGGATATCAGCGATACGCGATCCCCACCAACCTGTAGCAAGAATATCGCCTAAAAACAGGGCATCCTCGTCAGTGACCGTGCGAGGAATTATTGTGCAGGTGTTATCAGCATAAGGTACGCGAACATATTCTGCCTGACAGCCATCGATCCGACAGCCTAACTCCCAGCCGCCCTGTTCACAGTTGTTGACCCATCCGTGCTGACAAAAATAGCATTCTCCGCAAAAGGTTTCACAGTTAACCGCCACTCGATCACCCGGTTTTATCTTAGTGACATCAGAGCCTACCTCATCGATTACTCCCACAAACTCATGGCCTAGCACGGTATTAGGAAGAGCGCGAGGTACAACGCCTTTTAGTATGTGGAGGTCACTTGTACAAATCGTCGAACGCGTAACACGCACCAAAGCATCACTCGCTGCTACCAGTTCGGGTTTCGGTCTGTCTACCAAAGCGATAGAACCCGCTCCATCATGTACAAGCGCCTTCATATAAACCTCTTTCCGCAAGGGAGTCATTTTTTGTTATTTTAAGCATGCTTTAACAAGGACAGTAAGCGAGATACCTTGTCCCCAACAGGCAAACACAATAAAGCACGAATTGCCCCGCGTTGCTCCTATAGAGTCATGATAGGATACTTGCGTAAGTACCATATATTCAAAAGGTTGTATACGAGGAAGCATAACCATGAATAACACTATCTACAATAGAAAAGTTGCCGTTGTTGGGTGCGGCTTTGTAGGTTCTACCTGCGCTTTTAGTCTCATGCAGTCGAGTCTGTTTTCCGAAATGGTTCTCATCGATGTCAATACTGAACGAGCAGAAGGTGAAGCTCTTGATATCGCCCACGGTGTCCCCTACTACAGCCCTATGAATGTTTATGCAGGCACCTACAAAGACTTAGCAGATGCCTCCATCGTAGTAATAGCGGCAGGTGCCAACCAGAAACCAGGTGAAACTCGCCTTGATCTTCTTCAGACCAACGCATCAATCCTCAAAGAAGTAGTTACTTCTATCATGGAACAGGATTTTGGGGGCATTATCGTTGTTGTCTCCAACCCCGTTGATATCTTGACCCAGGTTGTAATGAAGCTTTCTGGACTCCCTAAAGAACGTGTCATGGGTTCAGGAACCGTTCTTGATAGCGCTCGCTTGAAATATATCCTGGGACACACTCTTGATGTTGACCCCCGTCATGTTCATGCGCGCATTATTGGCGAACACGGCGATAGCGAATTGGCGGTTTGGAGCTTGGCGAATATTTCTGGTATTCATATTGATGACTTTTTCCGTCTACGCGGATTTGATAACCCTGAGTCTATGCGAAAAACCATTGAGGATGAGGTTCGTAATAGCGCCTATGAGATCATTCAGAAAAAGCGCGCAACCTATTTTGGAATTGCTCCTTCCGTAACCCGAATTTGTGAAGCAATCATCCGAGACGAGAAATCAATCATGACTGTTTCAAACTTCTGGCCCGAACTGCAAGGTGTAAAGAATGTTGTCATGAGTATGCCCGCTATTGTAGGCAGCTCCGGTGTTGAATTCCAAATTCCTCTCAACCTCAGCGAAGAGGAAGCACTCCATCTTCAAGCTTCTGCGCAAACATTACGTAATATGATCGATCAGATTTCTTTTGATTAGTGCCCAAGGCGTAGATAAAGGTTTAGCAAAGAGGCTTAGTGACTCGCAAAAAGGCTTGGCGGATTTGTTTCCACCAAGCCTTTTTAATTTGTCTTGAATAAAGCTTTCTAGATCGACTTCAAAATTGCCATAATAAACTTTGAAGCATCCTTCATTGCCTCAGGATCGAGATTTTCAACAATATCATTCTCCGCAGAATAGAGAGCGGTATTGCCATCTCCCATTCCCGCTACCGTAAAGGCCTGAATTCCACGCGCCATAGCAACCGTAGCAGAGGTATCGCGCCTATTTAGTGTCGCAGTCCTATAGGCTACCCCTGATCGATCGCTTGCCTGACGCACAAAACGCTTGATGCGAGAGGAGGGACGATACGTCTTAAAGGTAGAACTTTCCTGCTCAACAATAGATAACGTACCAGCACCGAGAGCCTCGAGGTTAACGATTACCGCACCCTTCATTTCGTCAGCATGTTCATCTAAGAATGCTGTCATACCGGAATGCGAATAATAATCAGACCCCAACGCAACAAACCATACTTCTGTGTTGATGTCAGGATGGCGGAAATCTTGCAGTTTTCGTAATTCTCGATTTATCTGCTCTGCGGTATCCCTATCGCCATCCATACGAACAGCGGGATTAACCTCGACCAGATTGTTATCATCCATAGGGTGAGACTGTTCTTCAGCTAATTCATCAAAATCCTGAGATTCCTCTGGAACAGAACCTGCAGGATGTGATTTCTTCAAACGGCTGAGAGAGAACGCACCGCCATTCCATCCTCGGCGATTATCGAAATCAGTATCGTGGTAATCAATATCGACGAAACCGTCATCAGTACCCTGAGACTGCTGAGTAGGAGCAGATACTTCGTCTTCTTCCTGGCGGAAGCTCGACCAGTCTCCTCGTGCCTTGCCTACACTGCGAGCATCATAGGAATCATCCACGTTAACCCAATCGTTAACTGAAACCTCTTCTTGCTTATTCTTCTTTTTCTTGCGGAATTTACCAAATAGTCGTCCTGCACGAGACTTAGGCATATCAACATATCCGCGTCCTGCATACGCACCTGTCTCGGTATAGTCCTCATCATATGCTGAATCATCCGCGTCTTCTACATAACGATCCTCAGGATCGATATCGGCAACCAATTCATCTCCCACAGGGGCAAACGAACCAGTACCACCAACAGTAGAGAATGATCCTGTTGCAGATACCGCAGAATTTTTAGGGGACTCCTCCCCAAGAGGTGGAAGATTTAAGCCAAACGAATCTTTCTTATCCGAAGCAACAGGAGTGCTTGCTCCTGTATCGCCAATACGTGGCAACATGTTTGATAAGAGCGCCTTTGAGCCAGCTTTGCTGTCTTCGTTAGTTTCCGCCATAGGTGCACGCTGCTTAGATCCCTCATTGGAAGTAGCGTGAGGAGCCATTACGTCAGGCAATACAATGACTTGACGTTTTGGCGCATCCTTTTCTTTTGGCTGGGCATCCAGCGGAACTTGAGGAATCATGGATTCCATACCCACAATAGGAGACGCAACGGAAGATTCTTCCTCAACCTCACGAGGCTCAATGATCGGTTCGTGCGCGCTTGCTTCCTGGATAGCCTCTTGAATACGCTCCGAAGATACTCGTTGCGTTTCGGCAGCATCTACACGTTGATCAAGGAAGTTCGGTGTAGTAAATTCCGAAGCTGCCGTTTCGTAGAAATCAGATTCATTAAAAGGTTCTTCTTCAGAGAACTCTTCGTCGTCTTTATTTCCTTTATCCATGAACTGGGAAACATCAATAGGCGAAATAGCAGCAGTTTTATGAGGTGCAGGTGCCTGAGAGGTATATTCCTCTTCCTTCTCTGTTTCCTGTGCCTTGCCAGCAGCTGGTGCCGATTTCGTTTGTGCCTGAGTGTGAAGCACCTGATGATGCGACTGCTTAGATGCTTCGGATACCATATCGTTTGATTGAGTAGAAGCCTCTGGGGACTGAGCGGAAACCTCTGGAGACTGAGGTGTTCCCTTTTGGTTTATTTCTGGTTGTTGTTGCTCTTCATCGAGCGTCTGACCAGAAGCGCTTCCCTGTTTATGCGAGGCAACAGACTTTAAGCGAGAAGCGAATGCATGGGAAAGACCAGCCGCTTTTCGAATGGATTGAGAAGATTTTTGCCTCAAGCTGCTATGACCTGAAACTTCCTTCTCACTAGATTCAGGTGCTTTATCGCTTAAAGATTCCTTTGATTGCTCGGTATTCTCAGCGTTTCGAACCGATACTCTCTGAGAATTTAATGCTTCAGAAGTACCATGAGCTACCGATTCTTGGTCATCTACAGGCGCCTGACCGACTGCAGGCATCTCAACTACAGGCATCTCTTGAGTAGAAGCTCCCTCATGAGAAACATGTTGGTGAGAAATAGAAACACGAGCTGGTTTTTGTGAAGCTCGAACTGGCTGCATACCTTGCGTTGACTCGTTTAACACTTGCGTGTTTTCGTGGATATCTGAAACAGGTGCGCTTACTTCACTCGGTGCTTGATCAGATGACTCAGTAACTCCTTCATTTGTTACCCCTTGGGACGACAGAGCAGAAACAGAAGATTGTGCTTCTTGAGTCTCTTTTGTTTTTGGAGCAGCTTCCGTAGGTGCCTGCATATTATCAAGCGCTGCTTGCGTTGAAGCAGAAATATGAGGAGCTTCGGTCATCTCAATTTCCGAACGAAGAGCAGCTAAGCGAGAAGCCAATTCTGGATTTTCACTGAGGGGCTCTTCTTCTTGTGCCTGCTGATAAGCCCTCTCGGCATCTTCTCTACGCTGACGCTCATACTGGTTCTCCATCAAATGAGCAGCAACGGTATCGGCGTAACGAGAACGTGCCACTTTGTGAGGCTGACTTTCTTCAGGTTTATTTTTACGGGCCTTTGCCTGTGCTGCTTTAGCCCATGCAGGAGTTTTGTCAACCGAAACACCACCATTTGGCATAGGGCTGCTCATTGCTGCAAAAGGCGCGGGTCGCTCAAACGATGATGCTGGTACTTTCTGAGAAGCCTCAAGGGAAGCCTTCTCTTTTGATTCTTCCTCATCAAGAGCTTGCGATTGTTTTTCTTCTATTTCTCTTTCCACCTGTTCACGAGGAGAAAGCTGGTGCTGTTGGTAAGGCTGTTCCTCTTCCCTTGATTCGTTTTCCGCACCAGATGCTTCCTCTTCCATTGAAACCATGGTACGGAAACGACCTGGTCGCTCTGATTTAATTTGAGGAGTTTCGCTTACCTCAAAATGAACACTTGAAATCGCTTCCTCATCAACAGGCTCAAGTCCACCACCTTTTACCAGGCGCGAAGAAATATCAGTTACAGGAACTTTATCGGCAACCGGTTTGCCGGTTAACGCAGCAATAGCTGCTTTTGCTGCTGCAAGAGATTCTTGAGGACTTACCTTAGAGTCATATTCAAGAGAAGCTCCTTCGGGAACTAATCCTGCAGCACGAGCAGCAGATTCACCATGGACATACGCTCCTTCTTGTTTTGCGCGCTCCATCGCCTCTTCGTTACTAACCAGCCCATTTCCTACCTGACGAGCAACATCAAGCAATACCGAAACGCCCGCAGCATTATTGTTAGCAGATTGACTATAAGGCGCAGCAAGGTGAAGACCAGCGCGAACTAAAGGAACGACAAATAATACTGCGCATACGACAAGGAGCATCGTTATGATTGAGGACAACGCCCCTGTATCAGTAGCGAATATAGTCATACGAAGTAAAAGAAGTACTGCAGCGACCGCAAGCGCAACTGTTGATGCTTTCTGAATATAAGGAAGAATACCCGCAAAAGGCAATTCTTCTTCTTTAAGTACTTTACCAGTATCGTAATTAGCAATCAGGATAACCTTACGGCGACGGGTAACCCCTCCTATAGGAGTAGGCTGATACTTAGCCACGACATTTTGACTTGCCCCGGTACGTAAAAAGCGGGATAACACTGGTTTATGGAAGACTTCACATCCATACAAAACCGCAGCGAGCGCTACCGCAATAAAGCAGGGGATCACCGCTACTGGTAAAACAATAGAAATCACAACAGCAACAAGCGCCAAACCAAAACAAACTAAGCTCGGAACTAGATAATTTGTCACACACTGAAAATCTTCAATTACCGCTGGAAAGCCTGATTCTCGCTGTATTTCTTCTGCTAAATACAGTGCCGCCTGTTGTTCTTCTTCGGTTCCTGCAGGATGAGGACCGATCTCTTGCGATAGATGAACAACATCATCCATTATTTCAGCCATAGGAGCCCCTTTTGGTTATGTTATTTGCGCTTACGCGTTTCAAAGTAAATTAGTATACAGACCTTATAAGTATACGCCATTTATATAATCCGTCTCACGATACCACACACATATAAGCTTCTTAGTTGAACCTGTTCGTTGTTTTTTCACAATTTCGCTATAGCTTTTTCTTTTTTCCTTCCACACGTGTGGCTTACCTGGTTGAAGCTTTCCTTGATTGGAGCTTTTTTATCTAGATAACTATTAGATAACGTACTTTTAAGTTCTTTTGGGTCTTGTTTTTGTCAAATTATGAATTTGTTCCTAAATAATCACGCAGAAACGCATCGTGAGTTGCTGCATCTGATCGCGCTTTTTCATAGTCCTGTATGAGTGGATCCTGATTTTCTGCGTACACTTCAACGACTAACTGAGTTAAGTCTGGAGGAAGGTTTTTTGCAAGAGCAGTTGCTTGTGCATCTATCTTGTTATATTCATCGTTATAAGATTCAGCAGTCTTTTTGTCTTGGATAAGAATTGCAGCATTAGAGGCAAGTGCTTGCCCTGCTGCTTCACTCTTGAGATTGATATATTCCTGCAAGTCTGTGAAATCAGCATCTTGGTAGCACTCTTGCGCTTGCTGTAAATATGATTTAGCTTCCTCAAACTGAGCCTTTGCCGACGTTGTATATTCCGTAGATTGAGCAACGGTGTCTTCAGTGGTGTGAGAAATTACTTGTGCCGACTGAGCTAAGAGCGCATTGCCCTCATTAATGCAGCCTTGCGCTTGAGTAACTAAATCTATTGCCTTTTTCGCTGCAATGTCATCATCAAGGCGTTTATCAGCATAATCAAGCATTGTTTCACGGGAAACAATGGTAGCTAATACATGATCCGCAGCTTCTTTATCACGCTGAGAGCCTTCTAACTCATCACGAGCCTTCTGCGCATACACACGTGCTGAATCCAAATCTTCTCTCACCGAAGGAAGCTGCTCTTTAAGATTTGTTGCCGTATCAATTGTGTCGTCGTTAAAACTTGTCTGGAAGTATTCATCCACCGACACAGTTACCTCATCGCTTTTTGCGATGATGTCACAGGCTTGATGGAGCACACCCACACTGGTGCTTAACTTCACCTGTTCTTGATAGAACCAGTAACCACCCGCTCCTAAAAATGCAGCACAAAGCACTATCACCACCGCGATACTGAAATAGCGATAGCGTTTGCGACGTTTTTGGCGGTTTTTGATTTCCGCCTGAGAGTCCGCACCCAAAAAAGAGGAATTCGATGAAGACCTTTTAGTGTCAGTTTGGGTTTTCTTCTTTTTCTTACGAGAAGATGCTGAAGATGTACTTATCGAAGAAGAACCCCTCGAAGAGGAGGAGTCCTCGGAAGTGTGAGCAGAAGGAGAAAACAGCGAATGAGCAGCTGACCCAGAGGAACTTTTGCTTCGCAGACGCCAAAAACCGAATCTGCGAGGTGGTTCTTCTAAATCAGCTGCTTTTTGCTCAAGAACATTGAACGATAATTCGTTTGGCTTTCCCTGGGAGAATTCCTTTAGATGAAGGAATTTTTTTTCCTTTTGACCCAGTCCTCTTCCTGGCTGTTTTTTACCTTTATGTTTTTTATCCTTAACCACGTAAGCTGCTTTCAATTCCTAACGAGTGCTTGACGGTATATATCTTCTTTATCCTTCTGGCTCACGTTCGTTGTGGTTCAAAAACACCTCTTCAATAATTTCATTGCAGGTAAGGTAAGAAATAGTCTTGCTAGGAAGAGAATTTAAGAACTTTTTGCCATAATGCTTCGTGATAAGCCTTCGATCGGCAAGTACCACTATTCCTTTATCAGAAGCCGTTCTGATTAAACGCCCAACGGCCTGCTTAACTTCAATGACAGCTGAAGGTAATGAATAATGAGCCCACGCATGATCATCGCGTTGTTGACGTTCGCAGGAAAGCGGATCAGTAGGAAGTCCAAAGGGAAGCTTTGGAATCACCACACCTTTAAGCGTTGATCCGGGAGCATCAAACCCTTCCCAGAAGCTTTTAAGGGCGAACAGACTTAAATGTTCGTCTTTAAGGAAGTCGTCTTTGAGTCCCTTAACAGAAACACCCCATTTCTGACAGACAAGTCTTAAATTGTCCTCTTTCAATGCGGGATGAACTTTTTCAAAACAATGTTCCATTTCGCGCCTATTGGTGAAAAGAGTCAGAAGAGAACCCTCTTGTGCGCGATGCAGTTTAATAAGAAACGTTTCGAGCTCCTCTAAGTACTGAGGATCCTGCGGCTCAGGCATATCAGTGGGAACATATATATGCATATTAGTATCGAAATCAAAGCTAGACTCAACCTGCAGGGTATCCGCTTGCGACTCATCGCTTTGGTTAAATCCTATTGCACGGCTGAACGCATCGAATTGGCCATCGATAGATAAGGTTGCGGATGCGTAAATTACGCTTCGTGTTTCCTGATACAAAGATTCATTAAGAGACTTACCGATATCAAGAGGCTGAACCGTAAACACCTCATCCAACAATGCTTTTGTCCTGTTAAGACGCACAGAATATACGTTATTATCGTTTTCGCGGAAAAATACCACATCAAGCGCTTCATAAAGTTCCCTTAACTCCAAGGCAACCAAGGCAAGTTCTCGTTGAGCACTTGAGGTATCATCTACTTGCTCAGCGTAGGCAACAATATCTCGCGTTGCCTTAATAAGCTTCTCTAGCGTGTTATATAGCGAGCGAGCACATTCTCTAATACCCTGGAATGTTTCACTTTGGCGGATTTCGGTATTAAGCCACAAATCAAACCATTCATAACCACGTGAACGGGATTTTTGATCAAACAAAAGAAGATCTTTGCTTCGTAAGCAGAATTCTTCCGCGGCAATAGAAAATGCTCCGGCCGCTGTTTGTGCCTTAGCAATAAGAGCGTCATAAAGCGCCTGGCCCTCTTCTGGTGCTTGAGCGCTCCGTTTTACTCGTGTTAGTACATTGGCTGAAGCTGAATCGGCAGTCACCCGTTTTACCAGCGTCATTATTTCATTACTGGAAACTGAAAGAGAAAAAGCACGACGAGCTTCCGCTTCTGCCCCATGGGCCTCATCGACTACCCAGTATCTGATAGGAGGTAGAAGTCCTCCCTCGAAACGGGTATCCCAGAAAAGTAAGCTATGGTTCGTTACCACGACATCACAACGTTGTGCCTGCTCACGAGCGCCATGTACAAAGCAAGAACGCCCGAAGAAGGGACACTTCCTTCGAAGACATTCAGCACTTGAGGTGGTAATACGCCTGCGGGGAATAGCTCGATAATCAATCTTGAGGGCATCCATATCATCGTAGTCGCTCTGAACGATAAAAGAGAGCAGTGCCGCCAGCGAGGGAGTTTGATTGATCGGATGTTTTTTATAAATGATAGTTTGAGGACCTTGATTAACCAGAGTTTCAACTTTTCTCAAACAAGGATAGTGACTAAATCCCTTTAATGGTGCGTAGGTTATTCCAAGCGCCTCAGATAACAGAGGAAGCTCTTTATGGACAAGCTGGTCCAATAAGGCATTTGTTTTAGTTGCAACACCAACCGTTATTCCGTTTTCCTTTGAGGCATAGACTAACGGAACAAGATAAGCCATGGACTTACCTACGCCAGTTCCTGCTTCCACCGCTAAATTGCGCGAATGAGAAAGGGCTCGATGAACCGCAAGGGCCATTTCGCGTTGTTCTTCGCGCGCTTCATAATCCTTATAAAGCGATCCTAAAAGCCCCTCAGGACTAAATGCGTGCGCTATCACTTCCTCATCAACAAAAGAAAGGACCCGAGGTGCTACTTCGGGCTCAGAGAGACCTTCACCCGCACTTGAAAATTCACCCTCTACAAAAGACTGTTCTTCTGAGTTTTGCTGCGCCGAATTAGTGCGTTCAGCAAAAGAAACACTTTGAGTAAACTCACAAGGTTTATCGGATAAGCTTAGATTTTCATAAGCTCCGCCAGATAAACCTTCCTTTTCACCATTATCTCTAAAAACGCCACTTGCAGGACTATTCGCATCAGGACGTATAGGATTAAGGTTTTTTGTGAGCGATTCTTTACGATACTTTCGAAGATTGAAAGTGCTTTGCTCGGTAAGCTCCCATACTTCAGGATCCGCGAGACAACGAAATACATACGAGGTATTCCACTCGTCAACTTCATTCATATGCCCAATAGCACAAATAAGTGGCTGTGGAAGCGTAGCTACTGCCGCTAGCAAAACGCGATACACCATACAAGTAGCTGCAACATCGTCATCGGCTCGATGAGTTGATTCTGGCCCTCCAAAAGCACGAACAAGATCCAAAAGACGATGAGAAGTAAATCGAGGAAGTGCTATTCGCGCTAAATCAAGTGAATCGATCCATCTATTTTGTTTCAGAGATTCTCCTGCAGGCCTTTTGGTTACAAAGGTACGATCAAAATTTACATTGTGCGCAACGAGGTCGGAGTCTCCTACAAAGTCCACCAACCCCTGGAGAGCGGTATCAGGATCAGGAGCATCTTTCACATCATCGTCGCTGATATTAGTAAGATGCGCTACGTCCTCTGGTATTTGTTTTCCTGGGTTAACAAAAGTGATATACCATTCTGTGATTTCACCGTGGACCATACGTGCTGCCGCAATTTGGATCAGTTCATCATGATTAAAAGAAAACCCTGTTGTTTCAGTGTCGATAACGACAACATCTTCATCAAGGATTCCGAAATCATGATTTTGTGCATACTCAACTAAACCGTGATACCGATCACGAGTTCTTGAAGGCGTATTCTCTAAAATATACGTATCTAGCTTTGTTAACTGTTGTGTGTTTTGTTTTTCCATGGCAGTAAGACTATCATTTATAAAATTCGATACCAACTTTGTTCTTTTCGTTATAGGAGAAACTATGGCAAAAATTGGCTACTTCGCAACATATGCACGATTCGACACGGTTGATAAAGAAGCAGCTGCAGCATTTCTTGGAGCTGACAATATTGTCGGCGATACCTTTACGGTAGAGCACGAAATTACTCCTGAATCTAATAAAGCATGGATTGTTAATCCTTTCGGTAAAAAAATGGGTTATCTTAGTCCAAAAGTTGCTGAGCAAGTTGATTTATGCAAAGCAAAAGGTTGGAATACCGTTGCTATCTTAGCGCTCGTTGCTTTTTCAGAACAACCAGAACCAGGGTTATATTGGGGAGAGGTTGTTATTATTTCTTATGATCCTGCTTACGAATCAGTTTTTTCAACCTTTGTCGAAGGTATTCAAAAACAAATCAGCAAGGGCTTGCGTCCTAACGTTGAACTTGGCCCTGATTCTCTCCAAAAAATCATTGATACTCAAGGTTCTTGGCTTCCTACCGATCGTGTTGCCCTACCGAAGAAAGAAAAAGGAACCGCTTGGGTTAAAACAGAACGATCGGGTACTGAAGCACTTGTCGAACAAGCACGAAAAGGAAATATTGGCTGTACAATTGCAAGTTGGATTTTCCTTTTAGCTGTTGTTGCTCTAATTGTATTCGGTCTTCATTCGTGCGGGCTTTTCTAGCGCCTTATAAGCTGTTTACTTTATGTGTAATCAGGCACCTTATTACTTTGTAGGTGCCTGATTTTTATCAAGTGCTTCAAAAATCATAGTTGAACAAAGCTGTTCGAAGCTTATTCCTTTTACTTTCGCCGCATCGGGCAATAGTGAAGTAGCAGTCATTCCCGGCAAGGTATTGGTCTCCAACACCCAAAACTTCCCGTTTTCATCCTGGATAAGATCAGTTCGTGAAACTCCTTGGCACCCTAAAACCTGATGAGCTTTCAAAGCAAGGTCTTGCGCCTGCTTTGTCTCTTCGTCACTAAGCGGCGCAGGGCAGATATGTTGCGAACCTCCCTCTGCATACTTAGACTCATAATCATAGAATTCATGAACAGGAATGATTTTAATTACAGGAAGCGCTTCTGGATTATCAGTACCAAGCACCCCTACGGTGAATTCACTTCCTTTTATAAAGGTTTCTACAAAAGCTGAAGAATCTACCGTAAATACCTTTTCTACAGCATCGGTAACATCTTGCTCAGAATTACAAATATATACTCCTAACGCGCTTCCCTCAGTCGCTGCTTTTACTACGCAAGGAAGTCCTACTTGAGAAATGATGTCTTCACTTGAAGTATGAGGACTAAAGATTCTCATTGATTGAGGAGTCGGTATATGAGCTTCTCGATAAAAGAATTTTGAAGTGATTTTATTAACCGCGGTAGCACTCGACCATACTCCAGAACCGGTATAAGGAATACCCACTGTTTCGAGAAAACCTTGAATAGTTCCGTCTTCTCCCCCTTTTCCATGCAAAGCAAGGAAAGCGACATCAAATGATTCAGTGACGAGTGTCTTTAAATCATCTTTATCTGCTGGATCCAGTGCTACAACCTGAAACCCTGCTGTTTTTAGTGCTTGTTCAACACTTTTACCTGACGAGAGTGAAACAGCTCTTTCACCACTTTTCCCACCAGCCAACAAGGCAACTTTTACCGACTTAGGTGTGTGTTGAGAAGACATAGTACTCACTTTCAAACATCAAACGTAAAAACAAGCAAGAAAGATTACCTTATTATTTCAAGCTCTTATATCCTGCAAATTTTCTTTCGATAAAACTTTCTTTCCATAAGAATGCTTTACTTTTCATATTTGCACTTTGTGAGTATAGCAAAGGACGATAGAACTCATACCTTTTCCTCTTAATTAGTATCGCTTTTCATTTGCGTATAATGTCGATATGGAAAAATCAATTTACACATACAACATCTCCGATATACCGTTTCTTTTATCGGATCTTAATCAACCTCGTTTTCGCGCAAAGCAGCTTATCACTTGGCTGTATCGCGATTATGTTCATTCTTATGAAGAAATGACTAACCTCCCCACTTCTCTTCGTCATGAACTTTCTTTACGCTATCCTCTCCGTCCGTTATTGATATGTGATAAACAGGTCTCTTCCGACGGAACGAGAAAGTACGTTTTTGAATGTGATGGCGCAACGTATGTTGAAGCGGTTGGAATCCCTTCTTTTACTAAGAAGAATACTCGTGATGAACCGAAGCATTTAACTGTTTGTTTTTCAACTCAGGCAGGGTGCGCAATGCAATGCGCTTTCTGCGCAACAGGAGAAGAAGGCCTTACGCGTAATCTTTCTTCGGGCGAAATGGTTGCTCAAATTCTTGCAGTCCAACAGGATTTTGGGTGTCGCGTCACTAATGTTGTTTCGATGGGTCAAGGAGAACCCTTTCATAATTACGATGCAGTACTGGATGCCCTGCGATTTTTAAATAATAAAGATGGCCTTCAAATAGGAGCGCGGCATATCACTCTTTCGACGTGCGGTGTCCTTCCTGGAATCCAAAAACTAAGTGAAGAGCCCGAGCAGTTTACCTTAGCAGTATCACTTCACTCTGCTTTACAAAACACTCGAGATTATTTAATGCCTCGATGTGCGAATATGCCACTTCCGCGTCTTAAAGAAGCGCTTACTGCTTATACGCAAAAAACCGGCCGAAGAGTTTCTTTCGAGTATCTCATGATTGATTCAATAAACGACACCGAAGATCACCTGAATGCACTGGTATCTTTTTGCGATAATTTACTCTGCCATATCAATCTGATTCCACTTAATTATATTGAAGGAAGCCCTTTCAAACCAAGTCCGAGAAAAACACTCGATTCTTGGGTTTCAACCTTGCAGAAAAATGGCACAGAGTGCACTATCAGAAACTCTCGTGGTTCAGATATTGACGGCGCTTGTGGTCAACTTAAAAACAAAATGAAACAAAATAGCTAAGATATTTTTGCCAAGAAGATATAAAAAATCGGGGCCACAGAATCCTCTGTAAGCCCCGATTTTTATCTTTTAGGTATATTTAGTCGTTGTTTTACGATTCAGCCTTTTCAGGCTCCTGAGAAACAGAATTTTCAGAAATTAGACTCAAGATTCTTTCTAATTCAGCCTCATCTTTAAATTGAATTTCAATCTTATTCTTTCCTTGTACTGTTTTCACCCGAACTGGAACAGAGAGGAATCGAGTTAACCCTCGTGCTGCCTTTTTAAAGCTTGCAGGTGCGGGCACTCTCTTATTTTGTCCCTTTTCCTTTGCTTGTGCTCGCCCTGATAGCAATCGTGCAATTGCTTCCGTTTCTCGGACACTCAGCTTTTCGTTCATCAATTTATTGGTTAGCGTTTTACGTCCTTCAGCATCAGGAATCGACAAAATTGCTCGAGCATGGCCAGCGGTAATTTTCTCTTCAAAGAGAAGCTGTTGCGCCTCTTCAGGTAAATCAAGCAACCTAAGCGCATTAGCAATAGTAGAGCGACCCTTTGATACAGTCTGAGCAACCTCAGATTGAGTCATACCACGGCGTTCCATAAGACGCTTATAACCATATGCTTCTTCAATAGGGTTAAGATCAGTACGTTGGATATTCTCGATTAACGCAAGCTCGAGAGCTTTATCATTATCTGCCGCCCAAAAACGAACTGGAATTTCAGTCATATTGAGACTTTTACAAGCCTGCCAACGGCGCTCTCCAGCAATAATCTGATAATGGTCACCAACTTTTCTTACCAAGATTGGTTGAAGGAGCCCTTCCTTTTTAATTGAACTGGCAAGTTCTTCAATTTCTTCCTGTTTAAAGTTCGTACGTGGCTGATCGGGATTAGGCTGCACTTTATCAAGAGGGACCACTCCCGTAGTTCCTTTTTCATCGCTTGATTTTACGGTATGAAGGACTTTTTCTGTTGTCGTATTCGAAGAAACTTTTCCTTGGTGAGAAGCAGACGTTCCTCCTGTAAAAGTCCCCGTATTAGAGTTTTTAATACCGCCTACTACTGAATTCACTTTAGGAGAGTGAGAAACGGAAGAAGGATGGTTTGGAATCTCTTTAGTACTTTTATGCTGGAAAAAGCTTCTTGGACGCTCCTGAGATAGAGGCTCTCTCACTGAAGGCTTTGGACGAGCCTCCCTTGAAACCACCTTTGCATTTTCAAGAGCATCCTCGGAAATATAAATATCAGAAGAAGGTTTTTTAGGTTCTTCTGAAGATGTTTTTACTTCAGATTGACGAGTTACTTGAGCTTCTTCCATACGAGAAGGAGTTTTCTGCACAGTAGAAGCTTCAGTAGTCTTTTTCTCAGATTCTTTTTGGCTTGAAACAGGCTGTGTATGGTTTAGAGGACTATCGTCAAACAACGCATTAAGACCACGTCCAAGACCACTTTTTTGTTTAGCCACGGGCAATCACCTCTCGGGCAAGATCATTGTAGGCTTCTGAGCCTTTATTATCAGGAGCATATTCAAGAATAGGTTGTCCGTAACTTGGAGCTTCAGACAACTTTACGGTACGAGGAATCATTGTTTCAAAAACAGTTTTACCAAAGAATGAACGCACTTCGTTGACCACTTGGTTAGATAAATTCGTACGTGAATCATACATAGTCATTACGATTCCGAAGATATCCAAGCTTGGATTAAGCATCTTTTTGACACGATTCATCGAATCAAGAAGTTTTGTCACACCTTCCAAGGCATAAAATTCGCATTGAATAGGAACGAGCAATTTATCCGCTGCAACTAATGCATTGATAGTTAACAGTCCGAGAGAAGGAGGACAATCGATGAGGATATAGTCATAACGACCACGCAATCCCCCTAATGCACCCTTTAAGCGATTCTCTCGTGCCATCTCGTTGACGAGTTCTACCTCTGCACCTGCAAGGTTAATAGTTGAAGGAAGAACATCTACTCCCTTACCTACACAAGCTAAAATGACATCTTCCACAGGAGTCTCTCCGAGAAGTGCATCATACACACAACCATCAAGTTCTCGTTTATCAATACCATATCCACTTGTTGCATTTCCCTGAGGATCTAAGTCAACAAGAAGTACTTCTTTATTAAGAGCACCTAAGGCAGCAGCAAGATTTACTGCGGTGGTTGATTTTCCTACACCACCTTTTTGATTGATGATAGCCAAAATTTTTGTTTGACCAATACTGTGAGTTACTGGTGGCTTCTGGCTGAAAGGCACATAATGTGCTGATTCTACTTCATCTTCAGATGATTCATTCGATTCTTCAGCTTTCTCACTCTTTTCTTGACTATCCGAATCGTTTACTTCTTCAGGAGAAGATACTTCACGCTCAATAACTTCAGCATGTTCGTTAATTTCATCAAAAGGAGTAGGCTGTTCCTCTTCAGGCAATACCTGAGGTTTTGATTCGTTAACGGAAGCCACTGGTACGTTTTTATTCTTTCTTCGACTACCGAACAATCCCACAAATATTCCTTTCCTCGATATCGAACTGATTATAGCTGATATGTTTCACGTGAAACATATATTTGCTCACTTTAATCTTGGAATAGTACAAGCTCTCAAATTGATACCTTTGTTTCACGTGAAACAAAGGTATCAACTCTCAATATGCTCTTTAAAGTACGAACTACTATTCGTTATGAGCAGAATCATGTTTTATAAAATAAAAGAATTTTTGTCACATAAAAAAGAGATGTTTCACGTGAAACATCTCTATAAATCAAGGAAAGATCCAGAAAGCAAGACTCCACTTTCCGAATAGTACCATCTTGGGATATATAATTAAATAGAAGAACAACTATTTTGTATAACTAACATTTAATAGGGTCGTTTCTGTGCCATACCAACTCTTCGAGGTAAAGAAATCTTTGGTTCTGAAACCTTTTCAAAGACTATTAAAGAACGATGAGTTTCTCCATCGCTTAAGGTAATTTTCTCAGTAGTACCGTAAGCCATACCGAAAGTATCACTAACCTTTTTTGCGTGGTCTAATTCCTCTTCAATATTCTGCGATTTATAGCACACAAGAATTCCTCCACGAATAAGAAGAGGTGACGCAAGCTCTAATAAAGAAGAAAGAGAAGAAAGCGCTCGTGCTGTAATCACTGAAAAACTTTCAGGACGCTCTTGAGCTAATTCTTCGATTCTGCCATTAAAAGTCGAAACGATACTTCCAAGATTAAGTTTAGAAATTATTCGATTTAGGGCAGCTATTTTTTTACCAACCGAATCTGCTAATACAGTCTTTCTTCCTGTCACGATTGCAATAGGAAGGCCAGGAAATCCTCCGCCAGTGCCCATATCAAGATAATCACCTTGAGGAGCTTCATTAATAAAAGGAACTCCCACAAGGGAATCTTCCACGTGGAGAATTTTGGCAGTATCCCAATCAACTATTCGAGTAAGGTTAGTAATTTTGTTTTCTTCTATAACACTCTGTAAATGCAAATCGAGCAGCTTACGCTGCTCGACGCTAAAATTATCAAGTACTGAATTCATAGCTTTTCCTTGCAGTTGTTTCACGTGAAACACTATCGCGGAATAACAACAACACGACGTGCGCGACCTTCACCTTCTGAAACCGTTTCAACACGATCGTCATCACGCAAAGCAATATGGATTAGGCGACGCTCATAAGGTGTCATAGGACGAAGCTTTATGCTTCGATCTTGATTAAATGCTCGGTCAGCTGCCTTACGAGCAATATCTTCTAACTTCTGACGCTGACGTCCTTTGTAACCTTCAACATCAACAACGATTGGATAACGGTAACCAACAGTACGAGAAGTGATCGAAGAAATAAGGAATTGAAGAGCATCTAAAGTTCTACCATGGCGACCAATTAAAACAGCAAGGTCGTCGCCGGTAATATCAAGGATTAATTCACCTTCGTCACCTTCGTACTCATCGATAGTGACTTCGCCCACCTTAAAGTACTTCAAGATATCCTGAATAGCTGCAATAGCAGTATCAGCGATATGATCAACCTCTTCATCAGTGTATGTACGAGACTTAGATTCCTCTGAATCAATCACTTCATCAAACTGATCTTCTGTTTGACCTTCTTCAAACATTTCTTCCGACATAAAAACCCCTTACATTCAAATCTCCCCCTTCATAAGGAAGGGGGAGGAGACGACAAATAATATGTTCAATAAAACTACTTGCTCTTTTTTGTTGGACGCTTTTTCTTGGTCTTACGAACAACATCAACTTCAACTGGCTTAGGGGTAGTGTCTTCAGCTTCGACGATTTCATCATGACGCTTAAATATACGTGTTGAAATAACTTGCTGTAAAACACCAAATACAGAAGAAGTTGCCCAGAAGAGCAAAACGCCCGTAGGAGAGGTCCAACCTAACCAAAGCATAAACAGAGACATAATACCCATCATAATGAGCATTTGATTCTTTTGGGGGTTGTTTGTTCCTCGCTGCTGCAAAACAGAAGGAAGGAAGGTACAGAATGCAAACAACAGCAATAAAATGCCATAAGGAAGGAATTCTATAAAACCTTGCGAGAAAACAGTACTCGGAGAGTTAATAAGTGAAGGAAGAATATTAAAGAAGGAATAAACCATACCTTCAGTTCTTCCACCCATTTCTTGCAAAACCTGGAACAAGGCAACAAAAATAGGCATTTGGATAAGTAAAGGAAGGCAACCAGTAATAGGATTAAATCCAATTTCCGCATAAACCTTCTGAAGTTCTTCAGCCTGACGCTGTTGATCGTCCGCATACTTTTCTTGTATTTCACGCATGCGTGGCTGGAATTGCTGCATCTTATAAGATGACTTAATCTGCTTCTGCATGAAAGGGAACATGATCAAGCGAAGAATCAAAGTAACGATGATAATCGCAAGACCCCAGTCACTTACAAAGTCATAAAAAAACTGAATGCAAAAGAAGATGGCGTCTTTAAATGCCTCCCACATTTACACTAAAATCCTCTCACTCGATTTATTTACAATTCTTTATCCGAAAGTGAAATTCTTCCGGAACAGGATCGTATCCTCTACCTCCACCAGGCCTACATCGCAGTATTCTACGAATCGTAAGATATAAACCCTTCAGGAAGCCAAATCTCTTTACTGCAGTTAGTCCATACTGTGAACAAGTAGGAATAAAACGACAGGTTGCAGGTAACAAAGGTGAAATTCCTAGTCGATAGAACTTAATCAACAAAATAAGAAGCTGTTGGGGGATAGCTTTTATAAAAATAAAAATCTTTTTCATAGCTATCAGGCCTTAACTTCGTACGAATCAATAACCTTTCTACATGCTGAAAGCAGTTTAGTATATTCAACCTTCGTAGTCTTGCGATTTGCAATAAAAAGAATGGTTAAATTTTTCCATGGACCACCAAGATCATGGCACACTGCTCTCATTCTTCGTTTTGCGCTATTGCGCCAAACAGCGTTTCCATTTTTCTTACCTGCAATAAAAGCAACACGGCCGCTAGGGCCGTGTTGGGAATCCCCTTGATAGACAATTACTGTCATATAAGGAGTTGCATGTCGTTTTCCTTGCGAGAACAGGTAGGAGATCTCAGTGCTAGATTTGATAGTTCCTAACACGGTATCTCACAAGAAAAACTAAACGGCAAGACGCTTGCGGCCCTTAGCACGACGAGCAGAAAGAACAGCACGACCACTCTTGGTAGCCATGCGTGCACGGAAGCCATGGGTCTTGGCGCGCTTATGGGTGTTTGGTTGATAGGTGCGCTTCATGTAAGTTTTCCTTTCAGATTTACAGTAACTTTGAAATTGTACGATACAGAGTTTGAGAGTCAAGAATCTCTGCACGAAAAGACAGAATTAAAGCTGTGACACCACAGAACATTCACGGATTCCCCTACAAACACATGAAGAAGACCATCTATAAAAGTGAACCTCCGATGGTTACCTTAAGAGGTACTCTCTTGATTGATACCTTTTATCTTGGGTGTTTCTAAAGAATTTTCATTATCGAATAAACCCTTCTTAGTAATCACTCAATGAGAGGTTTAATCCACTCTTTTGTTTATATTTTCCTTACACAAACAAAGTTATCCACATTTTTTTGATGTACCAATGTGGATAATGTGGATAACTCATCAGGACTTTTTGTAAAACGTTGATAACAATTCAACATCCCTTACTACACCACCCACAGAGCTTATACACCCTCTTAGAAAAGATTAATAAAGACCTGACGAGTAATTGATAAAAACACCGTTTTACCTGGTATTTTAATAACACGCACAAAGTTACCTTAAAAGCAATACTTGATTTTCTCGATTACCATTTGCACGTGAAACACAGGCCTTTTCTTGTATGCTAATCAATAATAATTAACGTGAGTTAACAAAAATATCCGGAGACTTTTCCATATTGGTTTTCCAATTTTTCATATCTTTTCGTTCATGTTTTCAAGGTTTTCCACATTTTCTTGAAAGAATGTTGAAAACTCCGAAAATGCGTAGGAAAACATGGTGGATAATTGAAAAAAACTGAAACGCTGACTAAAATATGAACGAAAAGATGCTCGGTTTGTTCATTTCGAGATATGAATAACTGAGCTATTTTCATCTTTCCTGGAAAAACGAACCGAAAAAGTAGCATGGCACCAGAAAATACCCCACATACCAACTTAGATTCTCCGGCCGAAGATCCAAAGGTGTTAATAGATAATGCCAAAGTGGAGGATTCATCACCCCAATTACCGCCCTATGCCTATACGGTTAATGGGGGAGTGCCACCTTTTTCAAACCAGATGCCTTCCTCTTATCCGCAACCTGGCTATCCTCAAGGAAGTTATCTACCACCAAACTATCCGCAACCTTATTATCCACCGAATACACCTCTTCCAGGTATGCCCCCCTATGGAATGAACGTAGGAGCAATAAATCAACCCACGGAAGAACCTCTTCAACCAACCCCCTACCAAGCAGAGCAAGTGAGACAACTAGCTCAAGGGCAGTTTAACCAGCCTACGACAGTAGATAGTCGAGTTGCGCAATTTCCCCCACAAGTAAATTGGCAAAACACGGACACTTCCCCTCAAGAAGAATCCGAGTCCTTCGACTACACCTATATAACTTCACCTGCCCGTATAGCAATTTACGATAACTTGAAATCTGCCCCTCGAGTTATTGAAATCACCGGCGCACCGACGCATGAATACATCGAAAGAATAGCCTCCCTTACGTATAAGCACGCAAAAGAAGAGGGTGGCATTATTCCTTATACGGTTATTCGAGAAGTGTCGGAAAACTTTATTCATGCACAGTTCCAAGAGATCGTGGTATCGATTATGGATCAAGGTAATACCATCCGTTTCGCAGACCAAGGACCCGGAATAGCTCATAAAGATCTCGTACAAGAACCTGGTTTTTCTTCCGCAACCGAGCCTATGAAACGCTATATCCGTGGTGTAGGTTCAGGACTTCCTATTGTGAAAGATTACCTTGATACCACTCATGGTTATATTGAAATCGAAGACAATATCAACAAAGGATCAGTAGTTACCATTAGCCTCGTAGCATCACGAAGCATCCATGACGAGCAGCCAGAACTCGAACTACCAGACCTCACGGATAACGAGCAGAGAATACTTAAAGCGCTTCTTCCTGATAAATCACTTGGTATTACCGAAATTCATAATGAAACAGGAATCGCGGTTGCAAGTATTCACACCGCATTATCCAAAATGGAAGAAAAGCAACTGGTTGAAAAGAATAATAAGAAAAGAAAGTTAACGGCATTTGGGCAGCGTGTGACGCTTTCTCTCTAATCAGCTAAGAACACTTTATAATAAAAGCTTACAACACCTTAAAAGGTAAAAACCATCGAGGAACCCAGGGTATAACTACACAATGGATTTAACAGAACTTTGGACAAATCTCATACGTCAAATCAAGTCGTATCCTAACGTGAATGCATCGCAAATCGATGCTTTCTTTTCACGTGTTCAACTCCAGGCTGCAAGCCAAGGTTTTGTGATGTTTACCTCGGATAATAGCTTTATAAAGGACTGGATTGAAAAGCACTATATCAAAGATATTCAGCAAGCACTGAAAGATATGTATGGCACTGATTTTGTAGTGCAAATCGAAGTAGATCCAACATCAATGCCTGTTGCTCCTCTTCCTGATGTAGCGCCAAAACCGGAAGTAAGCGCAGAAGCACCTTCCTATACGAAGCCAGCACCAGCGCCTCTTCAGGAAACCCCCAGACCAGATTTTCAAAGAGAAGTGCCTAGCATAGCTCAAGAAAATTCATTGCAGGCACAAAAGCCTCATAGAGAGACGCCCTCAGCACAGCCTCAAAAAGAGCCGCTACGTTATGAAGAGCAAGCAACCACAGCGCCTGGAAACACCTCCACCTTGAATAGCGCCCAATCACAGAACACTCAAAGAGCACCTGAAGGACTTGCGAGTCTTACCTTTGAAACCTTTGTTATGGGTGATTCGAATCGTATGGCTTATTCCATGGCGGTCGAGGTGGCTGAAAAACCAGGTTCATCTGCACTTAATCCGTTATTTATTTATGGACGAAGCGGTGTTGGAAAGACGCATTTGCTTTGCGCGATTAAAAATTACATCAATGAGCAGTATGAGGACTTCAAGGTAATTTACATCGACTCAATGGAGCTTGTTAACCGCTATTCGGATGCCGCTATAGAGAAAAACGTCGATAAGCAGAGCTTTAAGAATTTCGAAAATTTCTTCCAACAAGCAGACGTACTTCTTATTGATGATATCCAAGGGCTTCAAGGTAAACCAGGAACCCTTGATACCCTTTTCCGTATTTTCAACAAGATGATCCCTAAAGGAAAGCAGTTTGTTTTTTCTGCTGACCGTGCACCTAAAAATATCGACCTCGATGAACGTTATGTTTCTCGTTTTAACTCTGGTGCCACTATTGATATTCAGCCACCAGATGACGAAACAAAAAGAAACATCATTAAAAGCTTTATAGCAGAATATAAAAACGAAGAGGATTTACCCTTCACTATCTCGGATAGCATTCTGGACTACATTGTTGACAATTCAAGCTCAAACATCCGTGAGTTAAAAAGTGCAATAACCAATGTTATTTTCGCGCTCAAGATGGATAAAGAACATGAGCTTTCAGAAAGTCGGGTAAAAGAGCTTCTAGGCAATCATTTCATTGGTGGCGGAAAGAAACGAATCACCATAGAAATGGTCCAAGGAGCAGTAGAAGACTTTTACGGAGTAGCTCACAAGGATCTTGTTGGTAAGAAAAAAGAGCGCCGCATTGTTCATCCAAGACAAGTTGCGATATATCTTTGCCGCGAGCTTTCCGAAACAACTCTTAAAAACATTGGTAACGCTTTCAATCGTGACCATACAACAGTTATGCATTCGTGCGATCTCATAACGAATCAGCTCCAAGAAGATCGTAATCTCCGCGAGGAACTAGAAGCAATTCGAGAAAAGATCAGAATCCAGCAGTATTAATAAGGATACCTACTACGCCTTAAGAATATTATTGAGCGCGTTATTGAGCGTGTATAACCACTCCTAACGTCGGTGGAAAACTAAGTTTTAGTGTTGATAAGGTTTTCCCCACCTTTTCCACGGGGAAAACAAAGGAAGTAATCCACAGGTTTTATACCTAAGGTTTTATTCGTGCTGAACAGGTGAAAGAAACGTTATCAACAAATCAACGATGCTTATTACTTCTATGATTAGTATTTATTTAAGAAGATAAGAGATAGAAAAAGAAAGGGGAATTCCTTGAAGGGAATTCCTGAAATGCTTGTAAGCTTACCTAATAAGAACAGGTATCATACATAGTCGATATATGTATAAGAGGTTTTAGAGGAGCTTTAATGAAATTCAGCATTAACCAATCAGAACTTCAAAATGCCCTATCCGTATGCGCAAAAGGTTCTTCTACTCGTTCAACGCTTTCTATTCTTGCTGGAGTATACCTCAAAGCAGAAGAAGGAACTCTTACCTTGCAAACTACTAATTTAGAGCTCTCTATTAAAGTTACTTGTCCTGCTCTCGTAGAAGAACAAGGTGAATCAGTTGTTCCTGCTAAATTATTTCTTGATATCGTAAAAAACTTGCCTGATATGGCAGTACGTATCGAATCGGATGAAACCACTGCTTCGGTATTTTGTGACACAACAACTTTTTCTCTTAAAGCGTTAAACCCTCTTGATTTTCCTGCTTTTCCTGAAGTTGAAGCTGAACAGGAAGCGCAATTTCCTTTTTCTGCGTTTTCAACCATGGTTAAAAGAACCGCTAAGGTGGTTTCCCATGATGAAACTCGCGCAGTTTTAACAGGTGTTCTTGTTTCCTGTGTGGGTAATGAGTTAAAGATGGTCGCAACAGACTCATATCGTCTGGCTGTTACTGAAACTCAGCTTAATCAATCCTGTCCTGAGGAATTTGAGGCAGTTATCGCGGGATCATTTCTTAATGATATTGCATCTCTTCCTCAGTCTGATCAGCCTATCACGCTTGCGCTAAGTGAGAATCAAATCATTGTGACCTATCAAGATACTACTTTTATCAACCGTCGTATTGAAGGCGCATTCCCTAACTATAAACAGCTGATCGCAGATGGTTTTTCTACTCGCGTTACGCTTTCTACTCATGCTTTAACCGATGCTGTTCGTCGCGTTTCTCTTTTGAGTAATAAGGTTTCTCCTGTTCAAATTAAGGTTGATGCAGACGCTGGTGTTATGACATTGGTTACTAATTCGCAAGATATTGGTAACGCTCAAGAAAATCTTATTTGTGAGATCGAAGGAGAATCGGTTGAAATCGCTTTCAATTACTCCTTCTTACTTGATGGTTTGAACTCTATTACGACCGATGCGGTGCATTTAGATTTGTTCGGTGCGATGAAGCCAGGTATCCTTCGTGCTACGGAAGGAGAAAACTTCCTCTATTTGATTATGCCGGTTCGTGTATAGGTATAAGAGTGCTGTATGGGGCTTCTTTTACGCGCAATAGATTGCAATAATTTTCGTTCGTATAGCCAGTTTAAGCTGGACGAAATAGGTATGCTTACGCTTATTGTGGGTCCTAATGCAACGGGAAAAACGAATCTTCTTGAAGGAATCCAATATACTACGGCCGGTTTTTCTTTTAGGCATCCTCTATCACAGCACCTCATTCGAAGTGGTGAGGAATCAGGATGGTTTCGAAGCACCTTTGAAGGTGATGGGCGTCATCTTGAGGTTGAATTGCGCTGTACGGCAGAGCACAAGAACTTTTTCCTGAATGGTAAAAAGAAACAGGCGCATAAGATACGTGGTATTTTGCCATCGGTGTTGTTTTGCCCCGATGATCTTAACCTAATAAAGGGCTCGCAGAGTGCTAAGCGCTCTCAGTTGGACTTGCTGGGTTCTCAAATTTCATCGGGATACAATGCTGTTCGTAAAGACTACGAAAAAATCCTGCGACAAAAAAATAGTTGCCTTAAGCAGGAGATGCCCCATGCATATCTTTCGAGTATTAATGAAGTATTAGCCTCAATCGGTGCTCAGTTATACCACTTGCGCTCCCAGCTTATTACGAGCCTCACTCCTTATATTCAAGATTACTATCAAAAGTTATCGCTTGGTCGTGAAACAGTTGAAGTGCGCTATATTCCCTCATGGCTTCGCGCTTCTTGTGATCCGGAAGAATATCAAGAAAACGAATGGGTTGACCGTCTTCAAGCGCAAGAGTTGCTTTTAGAGAGTATGGAGAACGACTACGTAAAAGAACATGAACGTCGCCGTTCGCTTTACGGTCCTCAAGTGGATCGCATAGAGTTTTATCTTAATAAAAAGAACGCATCATCCTTTGCTTCCCAGGGTCAGCAACGCTCTTTAGTATTGAGTTATAAGATGGCTGAAGTAGCTCTTATAAAAGAAAAATTAGGGCAAAATCCTCTCCTTTTGTTAGACGATGTGATGAGCGAGCTTGATAATGATCGCAGATCGGCCCTATTCTCTTTACTTTCGGAGGGTATCCAAACCTTTATAACAGCTACCAATTCTGAAGTGTTTGATAAAACTCTTCCTTACGCGCGTGTGGTGGAGTTGGGATTTGATGGAGTGGTATCTGATGGTTAAGCATCCAGAATGGGCCTCTTCTCGTGATCCGCGTCATTTAGCTGAACTTTTTAATGAGCGTAATAATGCTTTGAAGCCTGTCTCGAATTCTTTCGATGCGTTTTATCAGGCGCTTCCTGAAGAGGTAAGAAAAAGAGTTCTTATTAATAGGCGAATACAAAAGGTTCATGACCAGTTTTCTCAAGTTGTTGATCCTTTTATTCTTGATCATACAAACTCGGTATATCTTTTACGCCATAAGGATCTTTTGAATCAGCCTGCTCAGGGTCAGCCTACCCCAAAAGATGAATATCATCCCGATGCATCGCAAGAGATATTCGATCTTGTTGTATATGTTGATAATTCTTTGGTAGCAGCCGAGCTCAATGCACGAAGAGAGTTGATTCGACTTAAATATCGTGAACAGTTTAGCGTTGTGATAGATGTTTTCGAGATTCGTATATCTCGAGGATCATATAAAGAAAAATATCCTTTTAGAGAGTTAAAAAACCAAGAGGCACCTTCTAAGCCTCATGCATTAACTGAAGAAGAATCACAGAGGGTGGATGAGCTTATTAAAGACATTCCTGAAGGAAAGTTGCGAGACTCCTTCAGAAAAGCAATAACGGCTCAAAAACAAAATCATACGGATAAATAATAAAAAATATCAAAAGAATGTGTTTTCCGCCCTTAGATGAGCTCAGAAACGCTGTAAACGTTAGAAATAATCGAAGTACTTTAACTGTTCTGCTATAATGAAACTTTGGAAAACTACCCTCTTATGCGCTTCCTTGCTATAGGAAGCGCTTTGAATCTTTACGGAAGAGGAGGATTTTGTGGCATCAGGAAGTAGCCATTACAGTGGTCAGGATATTCAAGTTCTCGAAGGCTTGGAAGCTGTTCGTAAACGTCCTGGCATGTATATTGGTTCGACAGGCCCGCGTGGCTTGCACCATTTAGTGTATGAGGTAGTAGATAATTCAGTTGACGAAGCATTAGCTGGTTTTTGTGACACTATCAATGTAACTATCCATGAAGACAATTCGATCACGGTTGTAGACAACGGTCGTGGTATTCCTATTGATAAACATCCAAAAGAAAAAATACCTACCGTCGAAGTAGTACTTACTGTACTTCATGCCGGTGGTAAGTTTGGCGGCGAAGGATATAAGGTATCCGGCGGTCTTCACGGTGTTGGCGTTTCTGTAGTAAACGCTCTTTCTACTCGTGTTGTTGTTCAGGTTCGTCGTGATGGTAAAGAATATGAAATTTCTTTCGATCACGGTAAAACTAAAGAAAAGCTGCATGAAATAGGAAAATCGAAGCACAATGGTACGACGGTTACGTTCTGGCCTGATCCGGAAATTTTCCGTGAAACAACTGTTTTTGATTACGCAACCCTTCAAGCTCGTTTCCGCGAGATGGCTTTCTTAAATAAGGGCCTTAAAATCACCCTTACCGATGAGCGTGATATTGACAATGAAGGCAAGCCTCGCTACGAAGTGTTTCATGCAATGGGCGGCTTACAGGACTTCGTAAAATTCCTCAATCAAGGAAAAGAAACTCTCAATAAGCCCATTTATTTTGAAGCGGAAAACGAAAACGGCATGGTTGAGATTGCTATGCAGTGGACTACGTCGTATTCTTCGAATTCTGTTATGTCATTTGCTAATAATATTCACACCGTTGATGGTGGTACCCACCTTGATGGTTTTAAGCAGGGTGTAACTCGTACCATTAACGACTATGCCCGCAGTAAGGGTATCTTGAAGGATAAAGATAATAATCTTTCAGGTGATGACACGCGCGAGGGTCTTGCGGCAATTGTTTCGGTAAAGCTTCGTGAACCTCAATTCGAAGGACAGACTAAAGGCAAGTTAGGCAATACTGAAATCCGTGGTCTTGTTCAAACTGCCGTGATGAAAGGCCTCGCAGAATACTTAGAGGAAAACCCAACTCCTGCAAAGCGCATTATCAATAAAGCATCTCAGGCAATGAAAGCCCGTGAAGCTGCTCGCAAAGCACGAGATATGACCCGTCGTAAGGGTGTTCTTGATTCTTTTAGCTTACCTGGTAAGTTGGCTGACTGCTCTTCAAAAAATCCTGCAGAATCTGAAATCTTTATTGTGGAGGGCGATTCAGCAGGTGGTTCAGCAAAGCAGGCACGCGATCGTAAGTATCAGGCAATTATGCCTTTGCGCGGTAAGATCTTGAATGTGGAACGTGCCGGTCTTCATCGTTCCTTATCATCGGACACGATTTCAAGTTTGATTACTGCTATAGGTACCAATATCGGTGAAGATTTCAATGCGGATGCTGCACGTTATCATCGCATCATTATCATGACTGATGCTGATGTTGACGGTGCTCATATTCGTTGTTTGCTCTTAACGTTCTTCTATCGCTACATGCCTGAACTTATTACACGTGGTTATATTTATATCGCCCAGCCTCCTCTGTATGGTCTGAAGAAAAAGGGTGGCAAAAAGCTTGAATATATCTTTAATGACCAGGCACTCCAAGAACGACTCGCTGAAATCCCCGATCGCGACAGCATTTCGCTTCAGCGTTATAAGGGCTTAGGAGAAATGGACCCAGAGCAGCTTTGGGAAACTACCATGGAACCCTCTAATCGCACTATGCTTCAGGTAAGTATTGAAGACGCTGCCGAAGCAGAGCGTGTCGTGAGTGAATTGATGGGGGATCAGGTAGAGCCTCGCAAAGACTTCATTCAAAAGCATGCACATGATGTTCGCTTCCTTGACTTCTAGAAAGGATTAATTTCGTGGCTGAAAAGAAAGATGAAGGGATGGATCTGACTGGATCCACTATCCTTCCAGCTGAACTCAGTAAGGAAATGAGAACTTCCTTTCTTGAGTATTCGATGAGTGTTATCGTCTCGCGTGCACTTCCTGATGTTCGAGACGGTTTAAAACCAGTTCATCGTCGTATTCTTTACGCGATGAATGAAAGCGGTATTACACCAAAACGTCCTCATGCTAAGTCTGCTCGTACTGTTGGTGACGTTATCGGTAAATATCATCCTCACGGAGACAGTGCGGTATACGACACTATGGTTCGTTTAGCGCAACCGTTTTCTATGCGTGTTCCTCTTGTTGATGGCCATGGCAACTTTGGTTCTATCGACGGCGACTCGGCAGCAGCAATGCGTTACACCGAGGCTCGTCTCGATAAGCCTGCGATGGAGCTTTTAAAAGACCTCGATAAGGAAACAGTAGATTTTCAACCTAACTACGATGAAAGTTTGCAAGAACCGGTAGTTTTACCTGCGCGTTTTCCTAACCTTTTAGTTAATGGCTCTTCCGGTATTGCAGTTGGTATGGCAACCAATATTCCTCCTCATAACTTAGGGGAGGCAATTGATGCAACGTGTGTCATGCTCGATAACCCCGATTGCACTGTCGATGATCTTCTTACGGTAATGCCGGGCCCTGATTTCCCAACTGGTGGCATCATTATGGGGCGAAAGGGTATTCGCGAAGCATACGAAACTGGCCGAGGGAGCTTAACTGTTCGCTCAACGTGCCATATTGAGGAAGGAAAGAATGGAAAGAAATCCATTGTTGTTTCCGAAATTCCTTATCAGGTTAATCGTACGAAGCTTCTCGAAAAAATTGCAGATCTCATTAGGGATAAAAAGCTTCCTGAGATTTCTAATGTTCATGACGGTGCTGACCGCCATGGCATCGATATCATTATCGATTTAAAGCAAAATGCTATTCCTCAGGTAGTACTCAACAAGCTTTATAAGCACACCCAACTTCAAGTTGGCTTTGGTTGCAACATGGTTGCATTGGTAAACGGTGTGCCTCGTACTCTTTCCTTAAAGGAGATTCTGCACTACTACATCCTTCATCAGGAAGATGTAGTGGAGCGCCGTACGCGTTATGATTTGGCGAAGGCTGAAGCACGTGCCCATATTTTAGAGGGCTTTGTTATTGCGCTTGATAATATTGATGAAGTGATTCGTATTATTCGTGCTTCGAAGACCGATGCTGAAGCAAAAGCTTCCTTGATGGAGTCTTTCTCGCTTTCTGAGAAACAAAGCGAAGCAATTCTCGAGATGAAGTTGCGCCGTTTAACCGGTTTGGAACGAGAGAAGATTGAGCAAGAATTAGCTGAACTTCGCGAAAAGATTGAATACTACAAGCGTGTACTTTCCGATAAAGATTTGCTTAAGCAGATTATCAAAGAGGAACTTCTTGAGATTAAAGAAAAGTACAACTCAAAACGTTTGACCAAGATTACCGACGAAGTAAAAGAACTTGATGTCGAAGATCTTATTGCGGAAGAAGAAGTTGCTGTTACGGTAACGAAAGCAGGCTATGTAAAGCGCTTGCCTGTTGCTACCTATCGCCAGCAAAAGCGCGGCGGCAAGGGTATGCAGGGTGTCAACTTAAAAGAGAGTGACTTTGTTGAACATCTCTTCATTTCCTCAACCCATGCTTATATGCTGTTCTTCTCTTCATTGGGTAAGGTGTACCGCTTGAAGGCATATGAAATTCCAGAAGCTTCCCGTCATGCCCGTGGTACTGCTATCGTGAATTTGTTGCCGCTAGAAAAGGGAGAAACTATTGCTGCGGTTATCGCAACAAAAGATTTCCCTGAAGATGAATATCTTATGTTTGCAACTGCTTCCGGTATGGTGAAGAAGACTTCCATGAAGCTCTACGATCGCACTCGTCGCGATGGTCTTATTGCGATTAACTTGAAGGAAAACGACGAGTTAATTTCTGTCAAGCGTGTTGCTGAAGGAGAAAAAGTTGTAATGGTTTCTTCAGCAGGCAAAGCCATTATGTGGGATGAATCGGAAGTTCGTGCTATGGGTCGCGATACGATGGGTGTTCGCGGTATGACCGTGAATGCTGATGCTCGTGTTTTAGGTATGGAGATCGCCCACGAAGGAAGCGATCTGTTCGTTATCACTGAGCTTGGATACGGTAAACGTACACCAATTTCTGAATATCCAGAACACCATCGTGGTGGTCAAGGTGTCTATACCATTACTATGACGCCAAAGAAGGGTCTTCTCGCTGCAATGAAAGTTGTTGATGAAGATGACGAAATTATGATCATCACTGAGGAAGGCGTTGTTGTTCGTATTGCTGTTTCTGGTGTGTCAGAACTCGGCCGCTCTACGCAGGGTGTTCATGTTATGAACGTTGCCAATAAAGACAAGGTGACGGCGGTTGCCATTGCTACTTCTCATGAGAAGAAGTCAAAGAAACATCAAGCCCATAAAGATCAAATGAATTTACTTGATCAAGAATAACACCTGGTCAAAATAAGTGTTTCTCGTGAAACAGGTAAGAAAGGAAACTTTCTTACCTGTTTTTTATGGGTCGATCTGTTGGGAATATACAGTGTTTGAAGTAATAAATTATCTGTTATGCGGGTGGTTATAATTTTGAAAAAAAGTTATAAAGAATCGTTTCCGTCAAGAAAATCATCAGGGTTTAAATTAGAGACAAATTCATGAAATTCTTTAAGGTCTTTCTCTTTATCGGAAGAAGAAAACTCAAAAGGAAATGAGGCTTTCTTATAAACCTTTTCCATGACATAGATTGAGGCATTTTGTTTTAATGCAAGAGCAATTGCATCGCTTGGACGCGCATCAAGCTCGATGAGGTGTCCGTGCTGGCACAGGGTAAGCGTTGCGTAAAATGTTGATCCTTTCACGTCGGTTATCAAAACATGATCAACATACGCATCAAGGCTTGCTATAGCGTTAATGAATAAATCATGGGTTAAAGGACGAGGTAGTCTTACATCTTCAAGTGCTAACCCAATTTGCGCAGCTTCTGGTAGTCCAATCCAAATAGGAATAAAACGAGGGTCAACGCTCAAATCGTCGTTTTGCAGTGCGCTTAAGATCAAAATAGAAGGGTTTGAGTCTTGAGACATTAATAATGTTTGTACGCGAACAGGAATCATAAGAGCCTCGCTTTATGCTTTAAACATATTTCAAGCATATCACTCTATGGCACTCTTTAGAAAACATTCCTTTTACCTGCGTTTTTGAAAAAGAGAAAATAAAAATAAAAAAATTTGAAATTTTTGCTTGACCGAATAGGTACAAGGTAGTAAATTAACTGAGCGCGATTTTTCGGGCCCATAGCTCAGCTGGTTAGAGCGCACGCCTGATAAGCGTGAGGTCAGCAGTTCAAGTCTGCTTGGGCCCACCATTATTTTACGGATAAGCGCTTCACCGTGAGCCGAGTTAGCCGATGAAGCGCTTATTATAGAAGATCGCACATATGGGGCATTAGCTCAGCTGGGAGAGCGCGGGCTTTGCAAGCCTGAGGTCAGGGGTTCGATCCCCCTATGCTCCACCACAAATCTTACGCCGGCTATTACAGCCGGCGTTTTTCATATGAGGTGTCATAACATTACGAAAGAGCGTTTCATTTAAGAAGAAAGAAGAATTTAGATGAAGCAAGAAAATATTCGCAACGTTGCTATTATTGCTCATGTTGACCACGGTAAAACCACGCTGGTTGATCGTTTGCTTTATACCGCGGGTGTTTTTCGTGAGAATCAAGAAGTTGCCGAGCGTGTTCTTGATTCAAATGATCAGGAACGTGAACGCGGCATTACTATTCTTTCAAAGAATATTTCCATTACCTATAAAGATGTGAAGATTAATGTTATCGATACTCCTGGCCATGCTGACTTTGGCGGCGAGGTTGAGCGTGTCTTGAATATGGCAGACGGTGCTCTTTTGATCGTGGATGCTTTTGAAGGACCTATGCCACAAACACGTTTTGTTCTTGAAAAGGCACTTTCTCTTGGTTTGCGCATCGTGGTGGTTATCAATAAAATCGACCGCCCTGGTTCTCGTCCTGAAGAGGTAGTTGATGAAGTATTTGATTTGATGGTTGAATTAAATGCTTCTGATGAACAGCTCGATTTCCCCATTATTTACGCCAGTGCCGTTAATGGCTATGCGCGTTATGAGGTAAACGACGAAAACATGAATATGATCCCACTACTGGATACTATTCTTAAAGAGGTTCCTGCTCCTGATTGTGAGCCTAACGGACCTGTTGCGTTGCAAATCTGCACCGTGGATCATTCGAGTTTTGTGGGCCGTATTGGTGTGGGGCGTCTTCATTCAGGCACCATGCATAAAAATGAGCCAGTGCTTGTTATTAAAAATGACGGTACACGCTACAACACCCTTATCAAGCAAGTGTTCACGTTTGAAGAGCTGGGTAAAAAAGAAGTACAGGAAGCAGGTGCGGGCGATATTATCGCAGTTGTTGGTATTGAAGATGCCGATATCGGAGATATGGTAACAAGTCGCGAGAATCCTGTTATTCTTGATCCTATTGAAGTAGAAGAGCCAACCATGGCGGTTGTTTTCGAGGCTTCAACTTCTCCCTTAGTTGGACGTGAAGGTGAAATTGTTCAAGCTCGTCAGTTAAAAGAGCGCCTGTTCCGTGAAGCAGAATCTAACATCTCTATGCGTATTACCGAGCTGGAGGATAAGTCTGGTATTGAAGTAGCGGGACGAGGAGTATTGCATCTGTCAGTCCTTATGGAAACTATGCGTCGTGAAGGGTATGAATTCCAGGTAGGACGTCCTCGCGTCATCATTAAGACCGACGAGAACGGTAACAAAATGGAGCCTATCGAGGAAGCGACTGTCGATACTCCAAGTGAGTATGCGGGTAAATGTATTGAAGTATTTGGCACCGCCGGTGGCGAAATGACTGATATGTTCCAGCGTGGAGATCAGACTCATCTTGTATTTAAGATTCCTTCACGAGGAACAATGGGCCTGCGCACTAAGCTTCTCAATGTTTCTCATGGTGAGGCTACGATGTTCCATCACTTTAGCGAGTATGGTCCTTATCGTGGAGAATTTACCGGACGTAAGAATGGTTGCATGATTGCAATGGCAACGGAAAAGTCAGTTGCTTATGCACTTGATACCTTGCAGCAGCGTGGTCGTCTCTTTATTGGTCCTGGTGAAGATTGTTATGAAGGAATGATCGTTGGAGAATCTGCTAAAGAAGGCGACATGGTGGTAAATGTTGCTAAGGCTAAGCAGTTAGGAAACCAGCGTTCTGCCGGTGCAGATAAGGCTATTCAGCTAACTCCTCCTGTGACGTTTACCCTTGAAGAAGCTCTTGAATATATCGAAGATGATGAATTGGTAGAAATAACCCCTAAATCAATTCGTCTTCGTAAGCGCTTACTTTCTGCAACCGATCGCCGTAAGGAAGCAAAGCATAAGGCATAAGGAAAATCTTCTATACGAGTTGTAAGAGATACCCTTACTTGGATAAAACAGAAGGCGTGCACTGATAAGGTGCGCGCCTTCTTTGTATACATTTCGGATAAAATGATTTTTATCTGAAAAGGGTCCATAGCTCTTAGTTTTTTACTACTAAGCGGTGTGTTTACTGAGTGGAATATGAAGAGCTTGTGATAAAGAGGCTTTTATAAATGGGCAAATTGTGCGAATAAGATCCTTAAAGTCTCGTTGTGACAAAATAGCGAAGAACCGCAGTTTAGCGCGGTTCTTCGGCGTTTATAAGGTAAAGGAAAAGTAATGAAGCATAAAGCCCTACTTCGTAAGGTATCCATCATTGGTGTTTCCGCAGCATGCTGTTTTGCCCTTATCGGGTGTGGTGGCACGAATTATGGATACACCGGAGGCGTTGCAGCAACGGTTAACGGATCTGAAATTGAAGAAGATACGATTACTAAATACATCCAAGATTTTCGTACCAGTTCTGATTTAACAAGTGATCAAGACTGGGCTAACTGGATGAATGAAAACTCACTCGATCCTTCTACGGTACGTAGTCAGGTTATTGATTACTACACAGAAGTTGAGTTGAAGAAACAAGCTTGTGACGAAAAAGGAATTACTATTGATGAGTCTCAGGTAGATGACAAGGTCAATAGTATGAAGGCAAATTATTCCAGTGACGAAGAATGGGAAAATGCCCTCAACTCGGCAGGAATTAACGAAGATTCCTATCGCCAAGCTATCGAAGAAGGTTTGCGTGATGAAGCGCTCATGAATAATGTTGCAGGCGATTCTGCTGATCCCGATGATGCACAAGTATTAGAGATGCTTAACACCTATTACACCATGTTTGACGGTGCGAAGCGCTCTTCTCATATTCTGTTCTCTTCCGATGATGAAGCTACCGCGCAACAGGTGCTTGATCAGATCAATGCAGGTACTCTTGATTTTGCGGATGCTGCAAAGCAATACTCTACCGATACTGCTTCTGCCGAAAATGGTGGCGATGTAGGTTGGGATGCTATTAATACTTTTGTTGATGCCTACACTTCAGCACTCGATGGTCTTTCTAAAGGACAAGTTTCTGGGTTAGTTACCAGTGATTATGGAATTCATATCATCAAATGCACCGATGAATTTCATTGTGACGGAACCGCAACTTCACTTGATCAATATCCTAGTGAGTTTGTTGATTATATTTCCAATATTGTAAAGAGCCAGAATCAATCTACCGCTTACAACGATTGGTTTAACTCCTATAAAGAGCAGGCGGATATTCAAATCAATGATATGCCTGCTGATGTTCCCTACAATCTTGATATGACCCAATACGAATCAAGTGATGATAATTCAGGCGGTACCACTGATGGAACCGATGACCAATCAGGCGATGGTTCTGCCGACAATACCTCTTCTGACTCAGGGAATACAGCGAACAACACATCAACTGAAGGTAGCGAAAACAACCAAGAAGCAACCAATGAATCTGATTCAAACGGTTCGAGCGAAGGTTAATACTTCTATGAAAGATTAATTACTCTTACTCACACATAAGGGCTTCCTTGTATGATAAGGAGGCCCTATTTTTTTTTGGAGGTCTTTATGGCAGATGAAGAAGTATCTCTTATAACCTTACACAACGCGATAGTACGCCGTAATGGCAAAGATATTCTATCGATAGACGATTTTAATTTGGGACAAGGTGAAAGCATTGCCCTTATTGGGCCTAATGGAGCAGGTAAATCTACCTTTATTAAACTTATTACAAGAGAGGTATTTCCTCTTTATCGTGACCATCCTCCTGTTTTATTTAAGGGTAAGTCCCTTGTAACCCTTCAAGAAATTAAACAATGCTTAGGTGTTGTATCAGCTACGATGCAAAATCAAATTACTGTTCATCTTCCTGTATTTGAAGTGGTATATGGGGGTTTATTGGGCTCACTGGGAGTTCCTCGCCAATACACCATGAATGAGCAGGGAAAGGCGAAAGTAGCGAAAACTCTTGAGTTTTTAGGTATTACTCATCTTGCCGATCGCGACGTTATGACACTTTCCTCAGGACAAGCGCGTCGTGTGTTAATAGCTCGTGCTTTAGTTCATGATCCTGAAGTGCTTGTTCTTGATGAGCCAACAACAGGTCTTGATCCTGAAGGTATGTATTATGTGCGAAAAACTATGCGCGATTTAACCGATGCGGGTAAGGCTATTATTTTGGTTACGCATTATCCGGAGGACATCATTCCGGAAATAAAGCGTGTAGTAATGATTAAAGAAGGTAAGCTTTTCGCTGATAAACCAAAGGAACAAGCTCTTACTACTGAGTGTGTTTCGGATTTATTTGGGGTACCTTTAAGAATATTGTCACAAGATGGTTATTATTCTCTTGTTACAGAGTACTAGTTTAGTGTATACTGTCATCTTGCACGTGTAAATAACACGGTAATCAGTTGGAGAGATGTCCGAGTCTGGCTGAAGGAGCACGATTGGAAATCGTGTGTGCGCCAAAAGCGTACCTGGGGTTCGAATCCCCATCTCTCCGCCAGGAATTCCAGCCGCTCATTTGAGCGGCTTTCTTTTTGGTTGTTTTGCTAATCTTGAAAAAGAATCCAAATCAATAAAGCGCAAGCAGCTTTTCTTTTGTGTTGTGTTGAGTAATGAAAGATTATTTGAAAAAACTTTGTCATACTCTCTAAATGAGTTACACTAACGTAGCCTTTACAAGGGCTTTACATACGTATTGGAAGGATGGCAGAGCGGCTGAATGCGGCGGTCTCGAAAACCGTTTTACCGGCACTCCCGGTAACGAGGGTTCAAATCCCTCTCCTTCCGCCAGAAAAAGTTTTGTGACCTCGTGTGTTCGAGGTCATTTTTTATGCTTACTTAAAATGATTATCGCAACCACTACTCGGAGTGGTAGAGGTAATATAAACAGCTCGTGATAAACTGCAAACAAAATGACAAACAGAGAAAGGATTTTCCATGGCCGAACGTATGGTTGATCCCGAGGCAACTGCCCCTGAAGAGGATATTGATGATGTATTAAAAACGGTTATCCGCGCGGTTTTAGATGAAGCGGCCGGAAAGATGGAAGCCGGGGAAGAAGTAGTACCGTTTACTGGTCTTGCAGTAAAAGAAAATTTGTTTATTGAAACTCATCCAGGTGACGACGTAGAAGAGTGTTTCTTAGCGGCACGTCGTGAGGTTGAAGGCGCTCGTGGTGCCACCGCTTATGCCTTCTGCTACGATGGCTATATTGAGACAGAAGATGGCATGCGCGATGCTCTTATTGCAGAAGGTGGTCTTCCTGGTGAAGAGCAGGCCTATGCTTTTGGCTATCTTTATGATGATAAAGGAATTAATCGCGAGATTACCTATATCGGCCCTGCTCCTAATTTTATGGAGAATCTCAAACTAGAGCTTGATATGGAAGGTTCTCTCGATCCTATGGCTGATATTTCATCTGAGACCGAAGAGCAGGTAAATGAAAAACAGGTAGAAGCCTTAGCAGAAAAATTGGAACAAGCTGCAAAAGAAGAAGAGGAAAAGCAAGCTCATCAATAAGGAGCTTTATTGCGAAGCTACAAGGGAACTTGCCTGTAACTTTATAGAGTAAAAAGCTTACGTATGGGTATATCGCACAGAGATTCATCTCTGTGCGATTTTTTATCACGGTACAAAAAGTGTCCTTTTAAGTATTTTTGAGTTTGCCTTGTTTAAGGGAGCCCTTATCTTTTAGTGTTTTGATTCTTTATATGAGAAACATGATTTCATTATGTGAAGTCCGTAATAGATTAACAAGCTAAGATAAAAGCAACTACTTAAAGGAAGGGATGATAACGATTTAAATGAAGCAGGCAAGCAGATAATGTGAATAAACCGTGAGTCTTAAGAGAGTAATAATTGCGAATAAATAAGCAGTTTGTTACTATAGTTCAGCTATTCCTGCTTCGGGCATGCCTTCAAATCCCGAAGCCGTAAGTCCAAAGGAGGTGAACTGATGAAGGCTTATGAACTCTTGTATTTTGTAGCTCCGTCGATCGACGAAGAATCCCGTATCGCAGTTATGAAACGTATCGAGACCGCCCTCGCAGAAGGTAACGGTGTGGTAGATAACGTAGACAATTGGGGTAAGCGCAAGCTCGCTTACGAAATCAATGGTCTGACTGACGGTGATTACACCCTTATCGATTTCCATGCTGAGCCTGCTAACATTGCAGAGCTTGACCGCGTTCTGCGCATCACTGATGCTGTTGAGCGTCATATGATCGTTGCTCGTCCCGATCGTGACTAGTAAAAATAAGTAATTTGGAAATCAAAAGGCGAACGAATTGGTTCGTAGCATGAGAGAGGTTCAAAATGAGCATCAATCGCGTAACAATCACCGGTAATCTTACTCGTGATCCCGATCTGCGTTCTACTGCAGGAGGAATGCCTGTTTTGGGATTTGGTGTTGCGGTAAACGACCGTCGCAAAAATCAGCAAACAGGAGAATGGGAAGATTATCCAAATTTCATCGATTGCACTATGTTTGGTGCTCGTGCTCAATCCGTTTCTCGTTTCCTTTCTAAGGGAAGCAAGGTAGCCATCGAAGGAAAACTTCGTTGGAGCCAGTGGGAACGCGATGGACAGAAGCGTTCAAAGATTGAAGTTATCGTTGACGAAATAGAATTCATGTCTGCTCGCAACGATAATTCTGCACAGCGCACTGCTATGAATGCACCTGCGGCTGCTCCTGCTCCTGCAGCAGCACCTATGGCAGCACCCGTAGTAGATGCCTCCGTATACGACACCGATATTCCGTTCTAATCATTCGAAAGAGGTTTACATGTCTGACTACACAAAGCAGCCTCGTCGAAAGTACTGCCAGTTCTGCAAGGACCACGCAGAATATGTAGATTACAAAGACACCCAGATGCTGCGTAAGTATGTTACTGACCGTGGGAAGATTAAGCCCCGTCGTGTTACGGGCGCTTGCACCCAGCACCAGCGCGATATTGCTAACGCCGTAAAGCGCGCACGCGAAATGGCTCTTATGCCTTATGCTGTGCCTGCTGTAAGCGGCCGCGGTGATCGCCGTAATCGCTAAGAGGAGGATGGAATGAAAGTAATCCTTTTAGCTGAAGTTAAAGGTAAAGGTGGCGAAGGCGACGTTGTAGAGGTTGCTAACGGCTTTGCTAATAACTATTTATTCCCAAAGAATTTGGCTGTAGCTGCAACCAAAGGTAATTTGAAGCAGCTCGAACAGCGCAAGCACAACATTGCTGCTCGTGAAGAAAACCGTATTGAAGAAGCTAACAAAACCAAGGAAATCCTTGATGCTCTTACGGTTAAGGTTGAAGCTCGCGTAGGTGAAGAGGGTGTTCTCTTCGGCTCCGTAACCGCTCAGATGATTGCAGATGCAGTTAAGGCACAGGCAGATATCGATATTGATCGTCGCCGTGTTGAAATTAAGTCTGCTATTAAATCTGCTGGTACCCATCAGGTTGCAATTGCTCTGTATCGTGATATCAAGGCAAATCTGACCATCTTGGTTGGCGATGCTGATACGTTTGCTGCTGCAGAAGCAACCCAGGCACCTGCTGAGGCAGAAGCTGAAACTGCAGAAGAGGCTACTGAAGAAGCTGCAGAGTAAATAACAACTCAAAGTAGGCTTAATCATAGAGCTTTGAAGGTCGCTTAGTTTAGCTAAGCGACCTTTTTGTATAATTACTGTAAGCAAGTATCAAAAGGATGGAAACTGTGCCGGATTCTCAGAACAACACTACTTCAGATATCAATAAAGCATTTCCTCAAAATGTGGAGGCTGAACAAACAGTACTTGCTGCTTGTTTGCTTTCAACAGGGGTATTTGAAGAAGTCTCCCTTAAGCTGAAACCGGAAAGTTTTTTCCGTCCTGCGCATCGTATTATTTTTGAAACCATGCGCGAGATGAATTCTCGCTCTATACCTATTGATGTCATTTCGGTTTCTGATAATTTGAAAGCAACGGGACAGCTTGAGGCAATTGGTGGTCAGTCTTATCTTTTAGAGCTGGCTGATAACACCTTTGCTTTTACCAGTTGGCAGCATCATGCAGAAATCGTAGCTCGTGATGCAATGCGTCGTGAACTCTTGCGTGCATCGGCGCAAATCAGTTCGCTTGTCTATGATTCACCAGCTGATCCTAAAGAATTGGTATCTCAAGCAGAAGCAGCACTTTTTAACGTTACAGAACAAACGGTAAGTTCTACCTTTAAAGATATTCAAACCCTCGTTATTGAAGCTAATGATGAAATTGCCGAAATGGCTAATCGTGCAGGCACTATGCAGGGTGTTCCTACCGGCTTTACTGATGTGGATAAGCTCTTTTGTGGCTTACGTGGCGGTGACTTAATTATTTTGGCGGCACGTCCTGCGGTAGGTAAAACCTCATTTGCTATGAATCTGGCAACTAATGCTGCTAAGTTGGGTTCAACAGTGGCGTTGTTCAGTTTGGAAATGTCTTCGGTGCAGATTACCCAACGTGTTTTGGCGGCTGAGGCCGGTATGAGCCTGTCGCGTTTGCGCGGCGGAATGCTTCAAGATAGCGACTGGAGCGAGTTGGTTCGTGTTTCGGCTGAGCTCTCTCAATACGACCTTTACGTGGACGATTCTCCTTCGCTTTCTATTGTTGAGCTTCGTACTAAAGCGCGACGAATGATGCGAAATAAAAAACAGGGCCTTATCATTGTCGACTATTTGCAGTTGATGCAGCCTGTAATTCCTCATCCTAATAATCGTGCGGTTGAAGTTGCTGAAATTTCTCGTGGTCTTAAAGTTCTTGCAAAGGAACTCAATGTTCCCATTCTTGCGCTTTCTCAGCTTTCTCGTGGAGTAGAAACGCGTACGGACAAACGTCCTATGCTTTCCGACTTGCGTGAATCTGGTTCAATCGAGCAAGACGCGGACATTGTTATGTTTTTGGATAGAAGTACTTCTGAAGCCGAGGCGGAATCGGATAAGCGTCCCGACTGGGGTATGGCCGAACTTATTGTGGCAAAGCATCGTAATGGTCCTACTCGTGATATTCCTCTGACCTTTATTCCTGAATTTACTAAGTTCACGAATCATTTTGATGATTCAGGATACTAATCTTTAAAATACTAATTATTGATGTTCTTGATTTTTGGTAAGGCTTGATACGCTTTCGCGTTACACTCTGTGTATGGATACGGTAACGTTCATACATGCTGCTGACCTTCATTTAGGGGCGCCTTTCAAGGGCCTTCGCTCTGTTGCGCCTGATTGGGCAGATGTTTTATTGCAGGCTATTCCTGAGGCTTTCCGTAAAGTGATTTCAACTGCTCTTACCGAACAGGTAGATTTTGTTGTGATTTCAGGGGATGTCTTCGATAATTCTCGTCCTTCTTATGCGGATTTTTCTCTGTTTATCAAAGGCTTACAGCAGCTCGACGACGCAGGCATTCCTGTGTATTTTGTCACGGGAAATCACGACCCTTACATTTCCTGGGACAACTCGTTTGCAAGTTTGCCTTCCAATGCGCATCTTCTTGGCGCAACTAAACCGGAATTTATTTGCTATAAGCGAGATAATCGGCCACTAGCTCTCATTGGCGGGCGGGGATATTACACCCAGTCGTGGCCGGAAAAAGAAGATATTTCTGAGGGTATTTCACGTGAAACAGCCACTCGTGAGCTGGGGATTTACGCTCCTTTTATGATTGGTGTTATACACACCGGTCTTGATATCGACCTTACCCGATCGCCTGTAAGCCCTAAAAAACTTCTCAAGCGCGATGTTGATTACTGGGCATGTGGGCATGTTCATCAGCCTCGAATTCTGCCTTCAAAAGATGATCCTCGTATTGTTTATTCGGGTTGCCCTCAAGGACGCGATATGAAAGAAGAAGGAGAGCATGGTATTTTCAAGGTAGAGCTTAACTCTTCTGGAAATCATGAAGTTACCCGGAAGGTTGAATTTATTCCCACTGCGCAGGTGGCGTGGCAACATATAGCACTAGATATCTCTGAATGCGCAACGATTGCGGATATAGAAGAGAAAATAATTAGCGCTGAATTTGCCTATAACGCGCAAACCCGTGCTCAACGCATGATATTTCGCATTACTCTTACCGGTCATTCTTCTCTTCATACCGAATTAAACTTCTCGGTCTTGGAAGATGTGAGAAGTGCTTTAAACGACGGTTACCCTTTCTTCTACGTTGATGCTCTTTTTAATAAGACACTACCGTGTATGAGTTATAAAACACTGCGTAAAGAGGGGCTGTTTCCTGCGGTGTATCTTGAAGCGATGGATGGATGTCGCGAGGAAAAAGAGGCAGTGCTGCTTGATTTAGAAAAACAGTTTTATCAACAAGATATTTCGCTGCCTAGTTCCCTGGAAACGAAATACGAAGAGCTTTGCAGTGAAGCGGAAACACTGGTGCTTGATTTATTGGGACAGGATGATAAGCGATGGTAAAAAAGTCGTTTGAAAAAACAAAGCCATCGCATTCTAAAAAGGTTCAAGCAACGAGAGATTCTTTGCCAAAGTATTTTCTTGAGCATATCAAGATGACAAGTTTTGGTAAGTTCGCCAACGTTATCGTGGGACCTTTTGGTCCTGGGATGAATGTTGTTTTTGGGCCTAACGAGGCAGGCAAAACAACTCTTAATGAACTGGTGAAAGGAGTTTTGTTTGGATGGCCTGCTGCGCGAGGAGACGCTAATCCTTATCGTCCCGAAAACGCAGAACGAACAGGGAGTTTGTTTTTTAAAGACAGCGCATCGGGGGAAGTTGTAGAGCTTAAAAGAATCAAGAATTCAGATGAGCTTAACCCGCCAGCACCGCTTCTAACCAATATAGATAGAGAAACCTATGAAACTATGTTTTCTCTTACGTGTGACGAATTATTAAGGTTGGATCGTCACAGTGATATTACTGCCCGTCTTTTAACAGCGGGATCGGGCACCTCTTCATCGCCAGCTCATGCTCTAGAGGAAATAGAGGCTCGCATTAAGGCGCTCACTTCGCGCTCTTCGCAAATACCCCTAGCGATTGGTACGTTAAAAGCGCAACAGGCTCGCCTGCGCCAAACAGTAAATGAGGGAAGAAAAGGAGCAGATGCCCTACGCGAAGAAGAGCAGCTTCTCTCTTCGCTGCGCCCTCGTAGAGACATGATGCAAGAGACGCAAGAAACTTTAAACAAGGAAATAGAGCAACTCAATCAGGCTGCTGCTCATGTTTCTTCTCTTGAGGGGCGAATTGATTCTTTAGAGCACGATTATGAAGAGTCATTCCATGTTAGCACGTCAGCTTCTGGTACGGGTGTTGGTGACCCCGATAAAGAAATTGCAGAGTTGGTAGATCTCACGCAGGCAGAGGAATATCATCTTCGCGATACCCTTGATGAATTCGACGAGCATCGCGCAAAGTTGGAGCATAGTGTCGATAAAGCACGTGAAGCGCTCAGTGCTTCGCAAGCAGAGTATGAGTTTCATGTTGAGGATGGAAGGCTTCAACAAAACTATGCGCGCGCTCGAAAACAACGGTGGGTTCAGCTTGGGTTTGCCATTGTGGTTCCTATTCTCATGGCGTTAGTTGGGTTGTATATCATCGATCTTGCTCGAAAAACCATCGGAGCAACCTATTTTATCGTGGGAGTTGTGCTGGTATTGGTTGCCCTTCTTCTTGCTGTTGTTGGAATAGTAATCAGTATTCGGCCAACAAGAACCGAAGAAGAATGGGAAGACGAGCGCTCGAAAAAAGAATGGGTAATGCAGCAAGACTCGAAGACCTTGGAAGTTTGCCAACGTCACGCAAAGGATTACGCGGCTAGTATAACCGCTTATCTGGAAAACCATGGACTGGCGGCTGCCCTTGGCTCAACTCGTCGAGCACGTAGATTATTAGATCAAGCACGAGAATATCGGAGTGCTTGCGACTTAGCTGAACAAGAAAAACGCGCCCAAGCGCTCCATAGATCTTCTCTCAAGCGCGATCTTGATCAAGCTCGCCAAAAACGAGAGGAAGTTTTTCTTTCCGTTGGTCTTGATGCGGGAGCCGATATTGACGAAATTAACCAACTGATTGAAACAAAATCTGCTCAACGTTCCAAAACGGTGCAAATGATCGGAGAAACCGAGCGCCAAATTGGTGAGATATCTGAGCGTCTTGCTGCTGCAAGAAAAAATAATTCGTTTGATGAAGCGAAATTCGAAAACGAAACAATTGAAACGCGTCTTAAGGATTCCTATCGAGAATTAGCTGTTCTTCTTTTAGCTCAGCGAACCCTTGAAGAGGCGATAGCGCAATGGGAGCGGAAAAGCCAACCCGAGGTATACCGTTGTGCATCACGTTTGTTTTCCCAGATGACAGGTGGGGCTTGGCAGACTGTACGCATGAATTCTCAAGGGGATATTGAGGTTGTTGATGCTATAAAAACAACGCGTCCCCCTCATCTGCTCTCTCTTGGGACACGTCAGCAGCTGTATTTGAGTTTGCGCATTGCTCTTCTTATGACGGCAGAAAATGTGGGTCGCGGGCTTCCTCTTATGTGTGATGACATCTTGGTGAACTTTGACGACACTCGACGAATTCAAGCGATAGAGGCTCTGTTAGAACTTGCTAAAAAGCGGCAGATTATTTTATTTACCTGTCATGAAGACATCGCAGCTTTGATAGCCAGTGCTGATTCGAGCGCTAAATTGATTGAACTGTAGTATTATTCCTGTGTTAGAGCGGTTTTTAACTGATTTATCGCGTACAATCTAACTTTGTGCAAGCGCAACTATTAAGCCTTGCAATTAGGTAGCAATACATTGAAAGGACCTTACATGCCAAGCACGGTTCTCCTTGGTGCTCAATGGGGCGACGAGGGAAAAGGCAAAATCACCGACTTAATTTCGAGTGATTACGATTATGTTGTTCGATATCAAGGAGGAAATAACGCCGGACATACGGTAATCCATGGCGATACCAAACTTGCCCTCCATCTGATTCCTTCAGGGGTAATGTATGATCATATCACTCCTGTTATTGGTAATGGCTGCGTTATTGACCCTAAAGTCCTCGTTGAGGAAATGAAGATGCTGGAAGACACTGGTTTTCCTTGCGATCGTCTTCGTATTTCTTGCGATGCTCATATCATTATGCCTTACCACATTGATTTAGATGGTGCATCGGAACGTCATCTTGGTAAACATAAAATCGGTACGACAAATCGCGGTATCGGTCCTGCTTATGAAGATAAATATGCCCGCAACGGTATTCGTGTTCAGGATTTGCTTGATGAGAAAATCTTCCGTGAAAAGCTTGAAGCAGCCCTTGCTATCAAGAATCAAATCCTTACCAAGATATACGGCTTAAAACCTTATACGGTTGACCAGATCTGTGAGATGTATTTGCCTTATGCTGAGGTTATGCGCAAGCATATGGCAGAAACAACCCAGATGCTCAATGCTGCCTTGCGCGAAAACAAAAACATCTTGTTTGAAGGTGCACAGGGTACCATGCTTGATATCGACCATGGCACCTATCCTTTTGTTACCTCATCTTCCTGCTGCGCTGGCGGCGCTCCTACGGGCTCTGGCGTAGGACCTAAGGCAATCGACAAGGTATTAGGTATCGCAAAGGCCTATATTACGCGAGTTGGTTCTGGTCCTTTCCCTACCGAACTTCATGATGAAACAGGCGAATTGTTGTGCAAGGTAGGTGGCGAGTACGGCGTTACAACGGGTCGTAAGCGTCGCTGCGGTTGGTTTGATGCTGTTCAGGCTCGCTATGCGGTGGAAGTAAATTCTATGACCGATATGGCTCTTACCAAGCTCGACGTGCTTTCCTGTGTGCCGACTATTAAGGTTTGTGTGGGATATGAGGCTGACGGTGTTCGCTACGACTATTTCCCGATGCAGCATTCGGTTATCTATCCTAAAAATGTAACTCCTATCTATGAGGAGCTTCCTGGTTGGGAAGGCGTCGATATTTCTGATTGTAAGAAGTTTGAAGACCTTCCTGTTAATGCGCAGCGCTATGTTACCTATCTTGAAGAGGTAACGGGTGTTCATGCTTCCCTCATTGCGGTAGGTCCTGATAGAAACCAAACCATCTTCAACGGTTGGGAATCTCGCTAAAAAGATGAGCTTTTTCGGTGAGAATAAGCTTTAAGAAAAAGCACCTTCGTAGGTTTCTGCGGAGGTGCTTTAATATAAGGAAGAGAAATTTCATACGTTTCTTACAGTAACGACATATCGTAGAGTGCAAGTTACTTACGAAAGATGCAGTAACTTTTCTACAAAGCGAAAGGTAAAACAGTGAACATTCTTGTTCTTGGCGGCGGCGGTCGCGAACATGCCATTGCGTGGGCGCTTTCTCAGTCTTCTCAATGCGACCAGCTCTTTGTTGCTCCTGGTAATGGAGGCACTGCTTCAATTGCTCAGAATGTAAAAAATCTTGATATCGAAGATGGCGAAGCTCTCTGTTCATTTGCAAAGGATCATGAAATCGGACTGGTAGTTATAGGTCCTGAAGCTCCTTTGGTTGCAGGAGTAGCCGACATTATTCGCATGGAAGGTATTCCGGTGTTTGGGCCGGATGCGCAGGGTGCGCAGCTCGAAGGATCTAAAACGTATTCAAAAGAGTTCATGGAAGCTAATGGCATTCCTACCGCTCGCTATGCAAGCTTTACAAACGTCGCAGAAGCACGCGCTTACTGCGAGGAACTCGGTGCTCCTTTGGTTGTTAAAGCAGACGGTCTTGCAGCAGGTAAAGGTGTTATTGTTGCTGAAACGCTTGATGCTGCTCTTGATGCTGTTGAAGGATGCTTTAGCGGAACGTTTGGCGAAGCGGGAAGCCGTGTGGTTATTGAAGAAATGCTTACCGGCCCCGAATGCTCTTTGCTTGCGTTTGTTTCAAAGGGAAAAGCATTTTGTATGGCTCCCGCGCAAGATCACAAACGTGCCTATGATGGTGATCTTGGTCCTAACACTGGTGGTATGGGCGTATACTCTCCTGTTCCTATCGTCAGCGATGATGAAATGGCGGCAATGGTTTCTATTATGGAAACGGCTGCTGCCGCAACAGCAAAAGATCCTTTCGTAAACGATTATCGAGGATGTTTGTATGGTGGGTTTATGCTCACTCCAGAAGGTCCTAAGGTTTTGGAATTTAATGCCCGTTTCGGAGACCCTGAAACCCAGGTAGTTCTTCCACGCCTTCAGGGTGATTTGGTAGAAATTATGCTTGCGGTTGCCCAGGGACGACCTGAAGATATCGAGCTGTCTTGGTCGAATAAGTGGGCGGTAAGCGTTGTGCTTGCAAGCGGTGGCTATCCTGGTTCTTATGAAAAGGGCAAGGTAATCCTTGGTGTTTCAGAGGCCGAGCGTATGGATGATGTAATTGTTTTCCATGCGGGTACAGCGTTAAACAATGATGGAGAGCTTATTACCGCAGGAGGTCGTGTTCTCAACGTGGTAGCGCTTGGAGATACATTTGAGGATGCTCGTAATCGTGCTTATGAAGCGTGCAATCTCATCAAATTTGAAGATATGCAGTTCCGTAGTGACATCGGAAAACGCGCTCTTCTTGGCCGCAGTGCGTGGGATGCTTAAAATTTGTGCTTGACGGATTAAAAAAGAATCGGTACAATTTCGTTTCGCGTCAGACATAAGGCGTAACTGGTTGGGTAGCTCAGCTGGTAGAGCAGCGGATTGAAAATCCGCGTGTCGCGGGTTCAAGTCCCGCCCCGACCACCATTTCGATTCTAAAGCCCCGCATAGCGGGGCTTTTTTCGCATAAGGAGCTATTGGAACAAAAAATAGGGGAATATTCTTACATTTCTCGGGGCGTTCAAAGGCCTTTGTTAAAATATCTAAAAATGTGAAAGAAGGACCAATGATCGATTTTTCTATTCAGGGCATATATCCTCCTTCGCTTCAGGCGCTTGTTGACGGAAAGGTTGCAAGTCGTATTCAGGGCAAGGATGCTACCCTCTATAATTTTTCCGAAGATGCACAAGCGTGTGCTGAAGAATATATGGGCTGGGCAACGTTGGCTACCAATCCGCCGTATCCTCTTGAGGAGATTCAGTCGTTTGCCGATGAGATGATTGCGCGCGGTTTAAAAGACGTGGTGCTCATTGGTCAGGGCGGTTCGACTCAGGCACCTATGACGCTTACCAAATACAACAAGCCCGATTCTTCCTCTGTTTCTTTCAAAACACTAGATTCGGTTTCTCCTGTGCGCGTTCGTACGATTATGTCTCAGTGTGATCCCGAGCATACTTTGGTTATTCAGTCTTCAAAGTCAGGCGGCACGATCGAGCCTTCTTTGGTTATGAAGGCGGTACGTGAAGTATTAGCGGAAAGTCTTCCCAAAGGAGATATTCCAAAGCATTTGGTTGCTATTACTGACCCTGGTTCCGAGTTGGAAAAGCGCGCCCGTGAAGAAGGGTGGGCAAAGCTCTTTTTAGGTGAGCCTACCGTAGGAGGCCGCTATTCTGCCCTTTCGGTTTTTGGTCTTGTTCCTGCCGCTCTTGTAGGAATTGATATTACTTCCCTTATCGAAAGCGCTCGCGAAGCTGAGTTGGCGTGTGCTTGCGATGATCTTGATAATCCTGCTTCTAATTTGGCGGCGTTTTTGTTCGATACCTATGAGCGTGGTCGCGATAAATTTTCGCTTTTTACGCCAAAACGCGGTCGTGTTTTAGGTTTATGGATAGAGCAGCTGGTAGCTGAAAGCTTAGGTAAAAATGGCTATGGAATTTTACCTAACATTGAAGTTGATTCTCTTGTTTTACAGGAAGATCCTAAAGATCGTACCGTTATTACCTACAACACTAAAACTGATTTATGGGACGATCGCCAAAACTTCAACCATGCTCTTGAATTTTTGGATCCTGCTATTCCGCAGATGCATTTTAAAGTGCTTAATGTAGAGGATTTGGCCGCACATTTTGTTATGTGGGAATATGCTATTGCGATGGTTGGCTATCTTATGAAGGTTTGTCCGTTTGACCAGCCAGACGTAGCGGTAGCTAAGGCAGAGGTGCTCCACATTCTTTCCGAGGGTGCTCGCGAGCCAGAATTCGTACAAGATGGCTTGGATTCGGTACCGGTTGGTAAGGTTGAAGTACATGTTTCTGATTCTTTGCGCGATAAGGTGGCTGAGCCAAGTCTTGATGCAGTTTTGAGTGCGTTGTTTGGCAGTATTGAGCCAGGTGATTACTTCTCCTTTAACGCCTTTTTACCCTTTGCTGGTGAAGGACGCCGTGAAGCGATCGAGGAAATTCGTCACACGGTTGCCTCTCATTGTGGCGTTGCTTCGTGTTTGGAAATTGGTCCTCGTTATCTTCACTCTACTGGTCAGCTCCATAAGGGTGGTCCCAACAAGGGAGTATTCCTTATCCTGTCTGCCGACGAGCCTAAAGATATAGAAATCGACGACCCTCGTGCTCAGAGTTTGGGTGAGCTTGCCAAAGCGCAAGCATCAGGTGACTTTACTATCTTGTCATCACGTGGGCGCCGTTGTGTTCATATTCATCTTCCCGATAATTCCGCGGTCACTATTCGTGCATTAGCTAAAGCATTTAAGAAAGTGGTGTATGCATGAAGCGTGAGGCAGTAAAACTCACCATAACAGGCGTTGTACAAGGGGTGGGATTCCGCCCCTTTGTCTATCGTGAGGCTTGTTCTCATCACATTGTGGGATGGGTTATCAATACGGTCGAAGGCGTTATTGTTCACGCCGAGGGCGCCAGTAATGATATTGATGCTTTTATTGTGACACTCAGCGATTCAGCTCCGGCAGCTGCTCAGGTAAAAGAAATTGCCATTGAAGAAATACCTCTTGAGGGCTTCGATCAATTCGAAATTAGATTTTCCCAAGATAAGGAAACGCAAACAACTACCTTAGTCTCACCGGACTTAGCAACCTGTGACGCGTGCGTAAAGGAGCTGTTTGATCCTCAAAACCGCCGCTATCATTATCCTTTTATCAACTGCACTAATTGTGGTCCTCGCTTTACCATCATGACCAACTTGCCCTATGATCGCGCGCAAACGTCCATGGCACCGTTTACCATGTGTCCCGATTGTGAGCGCGAGTATCATGATCCAGCTGATAGGCGTTTTCATGCCCAGCCAGATGCTTGTTTTGTATGTGGCCCCCATCTTGGATGGGCAACTTCTGATTTAAAGACGCCTCTGACAGAAAACGATATAACCTGGGCGCACGATCGGGAAAAAAGCGATGAGCTTATCGCAAATGCAGTAGAAATGATTCGTGCGGGCAAAATCGTGGCAGTGAAGGGTCTTGGTGGTTACCATCTCGTCTGCGATGCCACTAACGCTTCAGCAATTGCGACCTTGCGCCAGAGAAAACGTCGTGAGGGTAAGGCGTTTGCGGTTATGGTGTCTTCTCTCGAGGAAGCTCGGCGTTTTTGCTATGTCAATGATGCGGAGGCATATCAACTGACTCAGCCTAGCCGTCCGATTGTGCTGCTGCAAAAACGGCCCGAGGTAACCTTTGCTCAGGGACTAGCTGATCTTCTTCCAGAATTAGGAGTAATGCTTCCCTCGACGCCAGTCCAGCATCTTCTTCTGCATGAATTTGGCGGAATGCTGGTGATGACTTCCGGAAACATTCACGACGAACCTATCGTAACTGATGAAAAGCAGGCTTTTTCTCAGCTTGGTGCGGTAGCTGATGCCTTTTTGGTTAACGATCGTGCTATTGAAGGGCGCTATGATGACTCGGTCTTGCGAGTGCTTTCAATAGGTTTAAATGCTGAAGGTTCCGAAGAAACTATTGTCCAGTTAGTACGACGCGCTAGAGGGTTTGCGCCTCTGCCGCTTGGTCTGCCTGGTTGCGCCCACCAAGAAGATGGTGCGGCACCTTCCCAGGAAGACCAGCAAGACCACCAGCTTACGCAGAGCAATGAAGAGTACGCTGAGTATAAAGAGCCCGACGAGCTTCTCGCGGTAGGCCCTGAACAAAAGAATACGTTTACGTATGTTCGTGCAAACCAAGCATTCGTTTCCCAACATATTGGAGATATGGAAAGCGTGGCGGTGATGGATGCCTGGCAAGAAACACGCTTGCGCTACGAGCAGCTTTTCAGGCTAAAGCCCAAACGTATTGTGTGTGATTATCATCCTGAATATCTCACTTCGAAATGGGCGCACGAGCAAACTCTTCCTGTCTTGCAAGTCCAACATCATCATGCGCATATCCTTTCTGTTATGGGCGAGAATAATCTTGAAGGTCCAGTATGTGGATTTGCTTTTGATGGTACAGGCTATGGTCTTGACGGTGCGCTTTGGGGCGGCGAGGTATTGCTTTCGAATTTGCAAGCTTTTGAGCGCTTTGCAAACTTTGCCTATATTCCTCTACCGGGCGGTGCTGCTGCAATTAAAAACCCTGCGCGTATTGCCTATGGTGCTTTATGGGTATTTGACCTGCTTGATCATCCCGCTGCACAAATATGTATTACCTCATCTCTTTCTGAGGTTTCTGTTCTTGATCGAATGATTGAGCAGGGTATTAATTCCCCTCAGAGCTCTTCGGTTGGTCGTTTGTTCGATGCCGCTTCTGCTCTTTTAGGGATTTGTACAAAACCAAAGTATGAAGGGGAAGCAGCGATTCTTTTGGAGGCATGCCTCCATTCGTATCTTGCCCAGGGTGAAGACACCAGGAATTTTGCTCTTACCGCACAACAACGCGAAAAGCATTCAGAAGCGTATCGTATTGAGCTTATAAAAAATGTTGCAACTGAAAAAAGCAGTGCACAAGATACCTCGGTTTTGCTTTTGGATGCAGCGCCTTTGTTTAAGGCCCTTCTTGATGATATCCAGGCAGGTCTTCCTAAAGGCTTTATTGCGCAATGTTTCCATGATGCGTTTGTTCGCGCAATTGTTGATTTAGCTGAATTGGTTCGTGGTGTTTATGGTATATCTTTGGTTGCTTTAGGAGGGGGTGTGTTTATGAATCGCTATCTCACCGAACGCGCGCTCGCGCAGTTGCAGGAACGTGGTTTCACGGTGGCGATGAATAAAGACCTGCCGCCGAACGATGCATCCATTTCTTATGGACAAGCTGTGCTAGGATGGCAGGCACAGACCAAGGAGTGATGTGAAATGTGCTTGGCTATTCCCGCACAAGTTAAATCTATTAATGAAAACAACCTTGCGACTGTCGATATTTTAGGTGTTACTCGTGAAGTCGCGCTTGACTTAACCCCCAGTGCTGAGGTGGGCAGTTATGTGCTTATTCATGCTGGGTTTGCTATTGAAGTAGTAAGTGAAGAGGCAGCGCAAGAAACCTTAGACCTCATAAAGGAATTTCCCGAATTAGCTGATCTTGAGGTGGCGTCATAAGTACTTGTCTCTAAGACAGTACTGTGGTGCTGGAGCATAAAAGGTGACCGTTATGGATTTATCTGTATTTAAAGACCCTGAGCTAGCGAAGGGTCTCATTCATTCTATTCAGAAATGGGCCCCTGAACAGGCGACCCTTATGGAAGTATGTGGTACTCATACGGTAGCTATAGCCCGAAATGGCTTGCGTTCTATGATGCCTGAAGGAACTCGACTTGCCTCAGGACCGGGGTGCCCTGTATGCGTCACTTCCAATAAAGATATTGATACCGTTATCGCTCTAGCGCGAATTCCAGGCGTGAAGATAACCACGTTTGGCGATATGACTCGTGTTCCTGGCTCTACATCAAGTCTTTTAAAAGAGCAGGCAGCAGGACACGATATCAACATTGTCTATTCCCCTCTTGATGCGCTTAAAATTGCACAGGAAAATCCTGAAAGCGAAGTGGTTTTTGTTGGTGTTGGCTTTGAAACCACGACACCTTTAGTGGCAATGGCTATCAAACGTGCCCAGGCGCTTGGTTTGAAAAACTTCAGTGTTTTTGTGGCGCATAAAAACATGCCCAATGCTCTTGAGGCTATCGTCTCCGATCCTCACCTGAAAGTTGATGCTCTTATTCTGCCTGGTCATGTAAGTACTATTATCGGAATGAAGCCCTATGAGTTTTTGGCTGAAAAATATGGGGTACCAGGCGTTATTACTGGATTTGAGCCTGTTGATGTGCTGCAAGGCATTGCAATGATCATGCGCCAACTCCATGAAGGTCGTGCTGAAATTGAAATTGCCTACAAGCGCGGCGTTGAAGCGCAGGGCAATCCTGTTGCAATGGCAGCTATCGATGAAGTATTTGAAACGATCGATGCGACTTGGCGTGGCTTAGGCGTTATCCCTCAATCGGGATATGCTATCAGGCCAAAATATGCCATGTTTGATGCATTCAAACGCTTTCAGCCGGAAGTGGAGCCAACGCAAGAACCAAAAGGTTGTCGTTGTGGCGATGTACTGCGTGGGGCTATGGCACCTAACGAATGTCCTTTGTTCCGCCGAGTTTGCACACCTGAAAATCCTGTCGGTCCTTGTATGGTTTCTTCGGAAGGTTCCTGCGCGGCCTATTTCCGCTATTTGTAAGCCTTCATGGATTATCATTAGAAAAACTTATCCACACTAGAATTAAGAGCGACAAATAATAAGAAAAATTGATCATATACTCCCTGTTGTAAGAAGTTTAAACATCAAGTAAGGCATACAAAAAGGCGCTCACCAATAGCTGCCTGAAAGAAAGATGCCTGTCTACCTGCAGACAATTGTGTACCAGGCATCTATCCAATCAGATGGCAATATGTCCGTCTTGGAATTTCGTGAACGAGACTCTGCAACAAAGGAGATTTAAAATGGATGCTCGCAAAAATGAAGTCATGATAGTTACTGGCGCTGGTCAGATAAGTATGGCGATTGCCCGCCGTATGGGGTATGGCATGAAGATCGTGATGGGGGATAAAAATCCAGACAATGCTCAGGCTATTGCTGAGACGATGAATAACGCTGGTTATGATGTGGTACCTTTCGAGATGGATCTTTCAAATCGCGAATCTATCAAGGCGCTTATTAAAAAGGCACAGGAGTTTGGCACGATTACAATGCTGGTAAATGGCGCAGGTGTTTCTCCAAGCCAGGCGCCTATCGAAGCAATTTTGCATGTTGATTTATATGGCACCGCAGTATTGCTTGAAGAGGTAGGAAAAGCTATTGCTCCCGGTGGGGTTGGCGTTACGATTTCGAGCCAATCAGGTCACCGTATGCCAGCACTTAGTCCCGAACAGGACGAGCAGCTTGCCTGCACACCAACCGAAGAACTTCTTTCGCTTCCTCTGTTGCAGCCTGAAGCAATTCGTGACACTCTGCATGCTTATCAGCTTGCAAAACGATGCAATGAAAAGCGTGTTATGTCCGAAAGTGTGAAGTGGGGCGAAAAGGGCGCTCGTATTAACTCGATTTCACCAGGAATTATCGTAACTCCGCTGGCGATCGATGAATTTAATGGCATCCGAGGCGATTTTTACAAGAATATGTTTGCTCATTGTCCTGCTGGCCGTCCTGGTACAGCAGATGAGGTTGCAAATGTTGCGGAACTTTTGATGAGCGACAAGGGCGCTTTTATTACCGGCTCTGATTTCTTAGTTGACGGGGGCGCAACTGCAAGCTATTTCTACGGTCCTCTAAAGCCAGAAACTCAAGAATAGAAGCAAGAATCACAAGAATTACGAGAGGACAAGGAACACAACAGTGAACGGCGCAGAGCAAAAACGCGCACTGGGACAAAGCGGTATTAAAGTTTCACCTCTTGGCCTTGGCTGTATGGGGCTTACGCATGCATCGGGTGATCCTCTACCGCAAGAAGAGGCAGCGCGCGTTATCCGCGAGGCATATGAGATGGGATATACCTTCTTCGATACCGCAGAATGTTATATAGGCACTGATGCTATAGGTAAAACTGTTTATAACGAAGATGCGGTAGGCAGAGCACTGCATCCGATACGTGACAAAGTGGTCATTGCTACAAAATTTGGCGTCCAGCATAACTCCGACAAGACGCTTTGTATGGACAGCCGTCCAGAAACTATTCGCACTTCCATCGAGGGCAGCTTAAAACGTTTAGGATGCGACTACATTGATCTGTACTATCAGCATCGCATCGATCCTGCGGTTGAGCCTGAAGAGGTGGCTCAGGTTATGGCTGACCTTATCAAGGAGGGTAAGATCCGCGCCTGGGGTATTTCGGAGACTAATGAAGAATACCTGCGTCGCGCTAACGCGGTATGCCCAGTAGCAGCAGTGCAGAATCGTTACTCTATGTTGGCTCGATGGCACGAATCTTTGTTCCCAGTGCTTGAAGAACTCAACATTGCTCTTGTGGCGTTTTCGCCTATGGCCAATGGGTTTCTTACCGACGCATATTCTCCTCAAACATCCTTTGAAGGGGATCAGGCCTATCGCGACGGTATGCCCCAATATACAAAAGAAGGATACGAAAAAGACCGAGCGGTATTAGATCTGATTCGCACATTCGCTCAAGAAAAGAACGCAACACCAGCGCAGATTTCGCTTGCGTGGATGTTGCGTAAAAAGCCTTGGATCATACCTATTCCTGGTAGCCGTAAGCCAAAGCGTTTGCGCGAAAACTTCGCTGCGGCAGCGGTTCAGCTTTCTTCTGAAGAAGTAAAACAGATTGACACTGCTCTTGATGGCATGGACCTGGCTGTCTTTGGTGGACATGTTGCGAAATAACACAGACAACGAAATAACACAGGCAAGCAAACGTAACGACGCGAACACGGTGTAGTGGATCATTGCGGAAAATGATCTGAGAACAATCGATCTTCTATAAAAGTAAATAATAAAGCCCCTTGAGATAAGCCATAATGAATTAGAAATGCTTATCGTAAGGGGCTTTTATGTTGTTGCGCCAATTAGAATATTTCTCCGCAGTGGTGGAGAGTGGCAGCTTTACTGAAGCAGCTAAGCATTGCTTTGTTTCTCAGTCTGCTATCTCTCAACAGGTAAAGGCTCTCGAAGAGGAATTAGGCACCACGCTACTTGAACGTAAAGGGAAGTCATTTACGCTCACTCCTGCGGGAGAACAGGTGCTTGCGGCAGCTCATGATGTACGGACGCGTATCGACCAAATGAAGCTAGCTCTTGCTCATCATTCTCGTGAAGAACAGCGCAAATTACGAATTGGGTATCTGAGTCGTTATGATGGTTGGGAAATTCAAGGGGCTCTTGCAGCCTTCACGTTGAAATATCCCTTCATTGAAACAAGCGCCGTGGCGGGCAGTCACGATGATCTTTATGAAATGCTGCTTTCTGGAGCAGTAGATATTGCCTTTAATGATCGTCGCCGTGAATTGTCCGACGAATTTGTCAATGAATATCTCATGACGCGGTATACCTACATTGAGGTTTCTGGCGCAAACGAGCTGTCCTACCGCGATTCTTTGGCTGTTTCTCAGCTTGGGGATACTCCCTGTATTCTGATCGCGAAACCCCAACAACGCGCTATCGAGCGTGATTACTACAAAAATGTGCTGAATTTTCCGAGTCCTTTTATTTTTGCTGAGAATCTCGAAGAAGCGCGCATGATGGTGGCGGGTAATCGGGGTTTTCTTCCTTTAGAGATAGGTGAAGAAACCCGCGAACAAGCACAATACGGGGGTGTGATAAAGCGCATCCCTCTGACCAATGCCGAAGGCAAGCTTTCCCGCACCTATTATGCATTCTGGCTTAAATCAAAAACCAATTGGCTCGTGAAAGAATTTGCAACCATACTCAAAGAGCTTCTCTCTTAAAGCGCAGTTTTATAGGGGACATTCATAAGGGATTCCGATAATTTTTACTAAAACCCTTGCGGGGGGGGCAGCTGCTATCATAGATGCCAATACGACAGGTGTTGCTAATTTGTTGAATTACTGAGTTGAGATACGTTGTAATTTGTCAGAGTAAAAGAATAATTATTTGAGATACTGATACTGCTTTTTGGCATACAGAGGGAGTAAGGGATATTTATGAGGGGAAGACCTGAGTTCAAGCTCGATCCACGGATTAAAACAGTATGGCGCATCAGCGATGTCATTGTGATAACTATCATTTTTTTGTGTGTCGCTCTTGTGGGTGTTATCGCCTGGCTTGCTGACGAGACGACGCATTTTTGGTCTGGTCCCTATTGCCTTATTTGTGTTTTGTTGTATGTGGTGTGTTTGCTTCTTGACCTTTTTGCGATTACTCCTTTTAGATATTCGCGTTGGCGCTACCAGCTTTTCCCTGATTTTTTGGAAATCGAAAACGGTATTATCTGGCGCAAACACGTTGTTGTTCCGTTCATCCGTGTTCAGAATACCGACACGCGCCAAGGCCCTATTCTGCGAGCCTTTGGTTTGGCATCGGTTATGGTTTCAACCGCAGGAGCATCGTTTGAGATTCCTGGTCTCAACGCAGATGAAGCGGATCAGGTTCGCGATCGCGCAGCAGAATTGGCACGCATTGCGCGAGAGGATGTATGATGAACGACCAAACAAGCTCTTCCCAAGAAAGACGCATACCTTTGCATCATAGCTATATATGGCTCAGTGCGCTTCGTGCTCTTCCCTATGTTTTTGCTGGTGTGTTGTTTTCGGCTCTTTCGATTCTTTCCGAGATAGCCGATTATGTCGCAAAGCTTTTAGGAATTGACAACCTTGCATTTCTCCTTGTGTTTGCCTTTTGTATAGTGCTTACTTTGGTTATTGGCGGTTTTGCAGTTGGAGCGGCAGCTCTCGAGTATCGCTATAAATGGTACGAATTCGGTAGTGCAGAATTTAGTTTTTATTCGGGTATTTTCAGCAAAAAACGTACCCATATACCCTATCAGCGTGTTCAGTCAGTCAATGAAAAAATGTCGCTTTTGCAGCGTATTGTGGGGGTTTGTACTGTAACAATCGATACGGCAGGTGGAGTCGATAATAAGGCTCTTGTCGTTCCCTATGTGGAAAAATCAGCAGCGGAGCGTATTCGCCGTGAATTGTTTATGCGTAAAAATCTGATCGCGTCGGGGTTAAGTCCTCAAGAGGCTGATAAGCGTATGGAATCACTATCCGCTCAAACCCATGTAACCTCACCTTGGATGCCTGTAATGCCCGGAGCCGTACAGCCTGTAATGCCCGGCGCTGTGCAGGGAACTACTCCTGGTGACAATATTCTTGATATGCCCGCACAGGTCATGGATGATATGCGTGGTATTTTTGCTGGTGCGGAGGTTGATACCGGAAAGATCACGTGCGAATTCGGTCTTTCGAACAAGGAATTAGTGCTTTCTGCGCTTTCGAGCAAGACTTCGTTTGTGTTTGTGTTGCTCGGTGTGATTTCGGCGGTATCTACCTTCTTGGGCGGTCTTGTCGATGCTCATCTCGTTTCGAGCAGCGAGGCGGTTTATTCAACCGCTTGGCATCTGGTTGGAAGTCCTGCTGGGGTTATGCTTTTGCTTTTTGTTTTGAGCATCCTTCTTGTTTTTTGGTTGATAAGTGTTGTGTCATCTTGTTTGGCTTATGCGGGATTTCGTTCCCGCAGGCGCGGGGAGCGAATAGAAGTCGAACGAGGGCTTATAACCCATGTGTTTAGTGGTATGGACGTAGAAAAGATTCAATCCATCCACATACACCAGACGTTTTTCCAGCGCTTGTTGAAGTGCTGTTCAGTTGCCTATGGTCGTGTAGGTGCGACAGAGGAAGAAAGTGGGTCGAACTCATCAGGTGCTTCGGCACCAAACAAGCTCGTGGTTCATCCATTTCTTCCACTCTCTCGGGTTCCCGAGGTGATTTCTAGTCTTACGCCGGAATATCAATCGCTGCCCCTTGCGACACGAACCGTAGCTCCGTGTGCTCTTCGTCGTGCTCTTACGAGACGGGTGATTTGGCAAGGATTAGGCTTTTGGTTGCTGATACTGCTCGTGTGCGCCTGGCTTGTGGTTGAATTAGTGGTTCCCGAAGCGCTTTCTGATGAAATAGTTGCTGGAATGAGCTTAGAGGGAGGTATGGTTCTTGCTTCAGGCGTCTTAGGGGCACTTGTTGTCGTGATCGCAGCATTTGAGGCAATCAATGCAGTTTTGTGGTATCGCAAAGCGGCGTTTGGCTGGGACCATAGTGGTTTTACTATTGTGAATGGAGGATTCTCAATAGATACCGTCACTGTTCCTCGTACCAAAATTCAGGCAGCCTCTCTTCGCACCAATCCCTTACAGCGTCATGCTCGGGTAGCAACGGTTCTTGTGGACACTGCGGCGGGCGTGGGTCTTACGCGCCATAAGCTTCTTGATGTTTCGCGCTCTGATGCCGATGCGTGGTTTGAGTGGGTGCATCCTCGGGGAAGATAGCTTTATTCTCGGGGGAAGATAGTTTTAAAGGAGTGTCGGCGAAGACTTCGAGCTTAAGGCTTAGGTCTCGGGGCTAGAAAGGAGCCTTTTTGTTCGCCAGGGTATTTGTTTTGTAGCGCTTTGCTCTTGAGAGCAACGGTTTATAAACGAATCCTGTTTTCTGCTTAGAATGAGGCATAAGAAGAAAATTATGTAAGAAAGCGGTAAGTTTTCCCTGCATCGATTTTCGCTGGATTAATAAAACGGCTTATAGAAGAGGTTCTACTCAAGGCGTTTCGCATACAGGACTGAGCTCAAAAGCACTCTGTATCCGAAAGCGGCATAAAAAGTGGACATAAAAAGCGGGTGCAGGAAAGCGGATGCGGAGAAGCGGGCGCAAGGCGTAGTGCGTCGAGCGCGGGTATTTGAAGCATTTGAAAGGATACGAGGTGGCTACGGTCAAACATACTAATCAAGTAGCCACGAAGGCTTCTCCAACTCTATATAAAAGCAACAACGACAGAGTGCTTGCTGGCGTATGTGGCGGGATTGCCCAATATCTTGAAGTGGATGCAATCGTTGCCCGTGTAACCTGCATAGTGTTGTTTGTGTCTACTGCGGGTATAATCACTATTCCTTATCTTGTACTGGCCTTTATACTCCCCAAGCAGCCTGAAGATGAAAGAGTGATTGAAACTGCTCCTGTTTCGGTTGTCTCTGATCGTTATGAGAGCGTTGTTGAAGCGCAAAAAACAAGTGCTTCTAAGGGTCCTGAACGTTATGGCGTTCATGCTGATGCGGGGCATGTGCCTCCGCAGCCTCCACAGGGTGAAGGTATCAATGTCGAGCGTCAAGAAGTATATATTGCCTATCGACATGGTCGTTCTGACGATGACGATATGCCTTATACCAATCGCCTTCTTATTGTGGTCACGGTTGCGGTGGCAATGACAGCTCTTTTCATTGCGATGGCAAATTCCTTCATTGCTCGTTATCCGAAACTTGAGATTTTTAACTTTTGGCCAGAGCTTCTTATTGTGGCGGGAACCACTTTGTTGGTGTGCTTCTATGATCGTCTACCGTTTATTATTCGTCTCACCGGTCTTATCTTTTGTGTCGAGTTAGCCCTTGCGTTACTGCCTTTTACGCTGGGGATTTGCCCCTTACATTCTTTTGAGCGAATTAGCATTGTTCCTTTTGTTTTGTGTGGCGTAGCCCTGGGTTGCTTTGTTTATTTCTTGGTAAGAAAACGCCCCGAAGCACTCGTTGCGATGGTTCTTTTATTCGGGGTTGCTTTGGTATGGATGCTTGGTGAAGTGGGAATTCTCGAGCGTCTTTTGGCTGTTTTCTCATATTCTCGACACAATATTACCTTTCCCCTGTTTAGAGCCGGATAAGGACCTAAGTACTTCTCTTGTTTTACAAGGAGATTCACGCCTCTATCACCGCTTGCCGAGGGCAAAATTTGGTAGATAAAGCCAATGACGGTATAATGGAACGTGCGCTTTCGCGCTTCTTTGTGTGCGTATATGCTTTGCGTACAAACAAAGAATGAAGGCCCTTGTGTTTTCGCATGAACTACATACGAAGTATCGAAAACATAACGGCGAAGCCACGGCATTGGAGTTTTTTGGCTAAAGCCAGTTCACATACAAGAAAAAGAGCACTTCCTTTTGTGTGTATAGCTGCTCTTATGACCGTCGTAGTAGCGGTTCTTTTATTGAGTGGTGCCACGCAGGCTCAAGGTTCTGGACAGGAAGACTCTTCTACCCTGGGCTTTGGTAGTGCCCAGACAAATTCCGAAAGCTCTCAAATTTCCGCTGCTGATCGTGCCTCGGGCGTTTCCTCGCAACAAGGCGATGCGATGACAGTTTCTGAAACCGTTGATTTAAGTGAGGGTGCTCAACGTTCTATTACGGTTAAGGATCCTGACCCCGTTGTTGTTCCTGTGGCTATTGATGAAACTAATCCAGAAGCTCTTCGTAAAGCTTCCGAGGTATGTACGCTTGATCCGCTTCCTACTGCGCCCCGTGTGGCTCCCGACGTAAATGATGGCACCTGGTCGTGCGGTGCTGCATCAGGCTATAACATCACCACAAACGATGATGGCGCAGGAAACTTTGGGGTAACCGACACCTCATCAGGTATTGCGTTGACCGATAACAGCATTACCGTTGCAGTGCCAGCAGCCCAGTCGTACTTGGTGGGAAGCATTGTCGAGATTTGCTATGACGGCAAAGTTGTTATCGCAACGGTAACCGACACAGGTGGTTTTGCGCAGTATGGACGTGCGCTTGACTTAGCTCCGGGCGTCTATAAGGCCTTCGGCGCTTCTGCTCCTTCTGACTGGGGAGTTCGCAACGTGTATTATCGCTTCCTGTAAAACTCTTCAAGAGGTAAGGTGGCTTGGTTAAGGCGGCTTGCCTTCTTTTGCGTGCTTATCAAAACAGATACCATAGATGTTCTTGTTGCATAAGGAATAAGAAAATTCAAAGCACAAGAAAACACAAAGCGCACCGTAGTGTGCGCTTTTGTTATTCGGGTTTCCAGCGGGCTAAAGACCCATCAGCGAGTCAAAGGCCTACAAGAGCGAACCATCCGCTATTCGGTTGGTTATGATTGGGCACGAAAACTGAGAGGCGTAAAACTTATAGGTATGCTAGTTGCAAGTGAGGGTTTCATACGTTTGCTATGAGTGTCTGCGCTATACTGAAGCGACGAGAAAAGGACGGCTATGAGCAACGTAATTATTGTTGGCTGCGGACGCGTGGGTTCTCGGCTGGCTTTGATGCTTTCTGACCACGACGACAATGTATGCGTTATTGATCGCAACCCCCGCGCTTTTGCGTCATTGGGACGAGACTTTAATGGATCTACCTTTCCCGGGGTTGGATATGACGAAGAAGTGTTAGTTGCGGCGGGTATTGAAGACTGCGATTTTGTAGCAGCGGTAACGCAGAGCGACAACGCTAATTTGATGGTGGTAGAAATCGCACGTCGGCTCTACGATGTTCCCCATGCCGTTGCTCGACTCTACGATAGCTCTCATGAGAGAACCTATATGCAGCTTGGTATCGATTACGTGTGTGGTACAACACTCGTTGCCGAAGAGCTGTTTTCGAAGGCAACTTCTGGCATCGGTGATCATATTGCGACATTTTCTGATTATGAAGTGCTGCAATTTGCGCTTGATTTGAGCTCGACCGGCCAAACCTCTATCAAAGTTTCGGAGCTTGAGTCGCGTCATGCCCTTCGCGTGTGCGCTTTCGAGCGTGCGGATGGTAGTATCAGCTCAATTCCTTCTTCTTCAAGTATTTTGTATCAGGGCGATGCTGTTTTGGCGGTAGTTGCCCAAAGTGCGATTCCGACTATCGCAAAATTCGCTCAGGATTAACGGAGGAGCTCATGTATATCGTTATTGTTGGTGGCGGTAAACTGGGTGCTTATTTAGCAAGCACGCTTCTTCGTGGTGACAACCAAGTTGCTATTATCGAAGAAGAAGAAAGTGCAGCAATAGAGCTCTCAGAAAAGCTTGATGGTTCCTGCTTAGTTATTCATGGCGATGGATGTTCTGCGACTATTCAAGATGATGCAGGTACCGATCAGGCAGATGTTTTTGTAGCTGCTACGGGACAGGATGAAGACAATCTTGCGGCGTGCGAGATTGCAACTCGTGTTTTTGATGTTCCTCGTAGTATTGCAAGGGTAAATAGCCCTAAAAACCTGAGAATTTTCCGTCGTTTAGGCATTGAAAGCATCTCTTCTACGGCGCTTATTGCTCATATGATTGAAGAAGAGGCAATGATGGGTTCAATGAGTGCTGCAGTCACTTTGACAAGCGATCAGATTGCTCTGACTGAAATCAAAGTGCCCACCATGCGAAACCATGACAATTTTCACGGAATACGCGCCCTTGATCTGGAGTTTGGAGAAGGGGTTCGTCTTATTGCGGTATCCCATGCTGATGAAGTGGAAGTGGTGGGTGGCGAAACTCGCATTTTCCCGGGAGATCAGGTTATTGTTGCAGCGGATACCGATCGGGTAGATACTGCGGTTGAATTGGTTCGATCGCTCTAAAATAAAATACGCAAGCGCTGACCAGAGGAAGGAAAAGGTATGATTGGTCGTTATACCCGTCCCGAAATGGGAGCAATTTGGGAATTGCAAAACAAGTTTGAAATTTGGAAAGAAATCGAAGTACTCGCATGTGAAGCTCAAGCTGAACTGGGTAAGTCAGGTATTACCAAAGAAGAGGCAGCTTGGATTCGCGAACATGCCAACTTTACCGTTGAGCGCATTGACGAGATCGAAAAGGTAACCAATCATGACGTGATTGCCTTTACCACCAACATGGCTGAGTATATTGATGCCGATCTTCCTGAAGGTATGGAACCACCAAGCCGCTGGGTGCACTACGGCATGACTTCTTCTGACTTGGGTGACACAGCGCTTTCTTATCAAATTACCCAAGCGCTTGATATTATTCTTGCTGATGTAAAGCAGTTGGGCGAAACATGCAAGCGTCGCGCTTTTGAATTCCAGGAAACGCTTTGCGTGGGCCGCACCCATGGCATCCATGCTGAGCCTATGACGTTTGGTATGAAGTTTGGTTCCTGGGCGTGGGCACTTAAACGTGCGCAAACCCGTCTCGAGGAAGCTCGTCGTGTGGCGGCAACGGGTGCTATTTCTGGTGCGGTTGGAACGTATTCAAGCATCGATCCCTTTATCGAGCAGTATGTGTGCGAAAAGTTGGGATTAACGCCTGATCCTCTGTCGACACAGGTACTTGCGCGTGATCGTCACGCTCAGGTTATGACTGCCTTGGCGGTAACTGCCTCTACGCTTGAGTCTATTGCTATGCAGGTACGTCTTCTTCAGCAGTCCGATGTTATCGAAGCAGAAGAACCTTTCGCGAAAGGACAAAAGGGATCTTCGGCAATGCCTCACAAGCGCAACCCTATTACAGCAGAGCGCGTCTGTGGCCTGTCTCGCGTGGTGAAAGCTAACGCTCAGGTTGCCCTTGATGATGTTGCTCTGTGGTATGAACGCGATATTTCGCATTCTGGCGCTGAGCGCGTAGCGCTTGCGGATAGCTTTATTGCCCTTGACTACATGTTCGGCAAGATGCAATGGATGCTTGATGGTTTGCAGACCTATCCTGCCAAGATGGAGCACAATCTGTGGAGAACAAAGGGACTTATCTTCTCTTCTAAGGTTTTGCTTGCTTTAGTTCAGACGGGCATTACCCGTGAAGATGCTTACGTCATTGTTCAGCGCAATGCGATGAAGGTGTGGGAGGACATTCAAAATGCTGTTGACGGTCCTACCTATCGCGAGCGTCTTGAGGCTGATCCTGAAGCAAATCTTTCGAAGGAAACGCTGGATGAAATTTTTGATCCATGGGATTTCTTGACGCGAAAAGATGTTGTGTTTGATCGTTTAAAGGATCTTGAATTTTAAAGTTTATTAACAGCCCTTTAAAACCAAAAGCTGGTGCATTGAACGCACCAGCTTTTTTTGATAGATAAATGGGGGTAATGAGGGTTGTAGGCCCTTAACCCCAGCTTTTTTTGTAGCAAAACGAGGGCTTATGACCGAGTTGTAGGTCAAAAGAGGCCTTTTGTCTTTTTTATGCAAAGGCATTTCCAATCGCATCTTCAATGGGCTTGAAAACGCGGATAAGGGTATGGTCGTTTTCGGCATTGGTATCATCGCTTACCTGGCTCAATCCCACAAAAGACGAGCAACTTCCTGATGAGACAAGCTGCTCTCCATATGAATCGGCACCACTGACCGTATCGATGGCAAAGTAACTTTTGCTGGCAAAATGAACACCTGATAGGGCTGTTGTGGACTTCACGATAAACCAATTGCCACACCAGCAAGGTGCAGTAATGGGTGATCTGCCGAAGCGGAACCAGGGTAGGTTGTTGTAGTTGTAGGCCTGAACAGCAGCGCGGGGAGTATAGGTGCCAAGGTTCGCGATACCTCCCCCGTAATTGTAGATGCTTGTAAAGCCAAACGAAAACCCGCTCGATCCATATCCCACCACTTCAGGGGTCATGGAGGAAGGCAGCGTCATTTGGTCGACTGTTTGAAGTGAATCAGCTGCTATTTTAGTGAGCTGGTAATAGACCGTGGTCGAATCAGCGCGCGGCGTAATAACAACACCATCGGTTGCTGGGGTAACGCGGGTTGCAAAGGCTCTCTTTGAAGAATAAACGTGCTGCACGTCGCTTGATCCAAAGGTAGCAGCGCGCAATTCAGCAGGTTCGTTTGCTGCTTGTCCTGAAGAGTTGGGGGTAACTTGCCAAAAGGCGGTGTTATCAATCGCAGCAAGCGAGGGCATAAGCCAGTTTGAATCGCCTTCGTCGACCTGTTGGATGTTTGCTGCTGAACCATCTGAGAGCGAAGCAGTGTATACGCGCCAACGTGATTGATAGGGGTTAGATTCGGTCCATACCAATCCGTTTTCACTGCAGCGCACATCAAGGATTTCAAATCCTTCATCAACGCTTTGCGCTGCATCAAGGACTGTTCTTGTATTGCCGCTCGAAAGATACAACACACTTACGGTGTTCAAAGGACTTGCTTCTTCGGTGGGATTAAGGCAGGCTGCTACCGTGTCGTTGTCAGCCCAAACAAGCGTGCCATAGGGCAGAGAATACGATCCGGTAAGCTGAACGTAATCCGTATAGTTTTCAATCAAGGTATAGTCCGCCTGCTGTTCAACAGCATTCTCGGGTACGCTGATAGAGGTGATCTGCTCAGTGGAATCACCTTCAAGAGCACTTGAGGCAAGCGATATACCTCCGCCAAGGGCTGCGATACCTCCTACGGCTGCTGCCCCGATAAGAAGGTTTCTTCTAGTAAGGAGCACTTGAGGGGTAAGTTTTGCTTGTGCAGGTCCCCCAACGTTAAGGGGCTTTGGCTGGTACCCGGAGGTAGTGCCTTTGGTCTTGCGTGTTTTGGCATCCGCTCCAAAAACACCTTTTGATCCTAGAACGGGGCCAGAGGTAGAAAAACTTGGTTTGACCACACTTGGTCTGCTGCCAGATTTAACACTATGTTTTCCTGTACGTTTGCCTGAACTGACAACAGAGCGACCCCCCAGCAAACTACTTGAACTTTTGCTGTGTTGCTTGAAGATGTTTTCACGTGCGGTCGAGCGATGCGCCAAGCGTGTTCTGTGGGAATTTCGTGAGGGGCGTGGTGTTTTTCCTGGTATGTTTTGCCTGCGGTTTGTTGGCACGATAACTCCTGGTCAAAGTCTATTCAAAGGTACGAATCACGATACGATATAGCTTGTAGTTTGATCTATCATTGTGACAGTTGGGTTTCGTTTCGGGTCACCAAAAGTCCAATTGTTACAATAAATACGAAAGATAAATACGAAAGCTGATTTTGTATACTTTTGAATTAATTATGCCTCAGTTACGCAATTTATGTTTGGTATCAAGACAAGAGCCTGAAAAATGCGTAGCATAACAAGTGAATTGAGTGCCTAACGGGAGGTACAGCATGACTTCTAATACGAATGAAAATACTCGTCGAATCTTATTGGTTGAAGACGAAAAGGCTATTCGCGATGCGGTAGCAGCATATTTGGAACGCGAAAATTATTGGGTTACCGCTGTTGGCGATGGCCAGGATGCTCTCGAAGAATTTTCCAAGCATCATTTTGATCTGGTGATTCTTGACCTGATGCTTCCTCGTGTTCCTGGTGAGAGGGTGTGCCGTGTTATTCGCGACAATTCCAGCACTCCTATCATCATGCTTACCGCAAAAGGAGAGGTTGAAGACCGTATTATTGGTTTGGAGCTCGGCGCCGATGACTATTTAATTAAGCCGTTTAGCCCGCGCGAATTGGTTGCTCGTGTGCGTGCGCTTCTTCGTCGTGTCCATTCCGATGTGGAACCCCAGCGTGAGGTTATGGACTTTGGCGAGCTTACCATCGATATTTCGGGCCATAAGGTATTGGTAAATGGTGAAGAGGTAGACCTTACCGCCAGTGAGTTTAAGCTGCTCACCACCTTGTGCCGCTATCCAGGCCGTGTATACTCACGTATGGAATTGGTTGAAAAAGTACTGGGGTACGACTTCGAAGGTTATGAGCGCACCATTGACTCTCATGTGAAGAATCTTCGTGCAAAAATTGGCGATAATCCCCGTAATCCTAAATGGCTTCATACGGTACATGGTGTGGGCTATCGTTTTGAAGATCCCACCAAGGCAAACCAATAATATGTTTTGCGTGCGCCTTGCGTAACTCAACTTGATAGACACATTTCTCTCTGTGATTAAATACGATACTCTACGATTAAGTAGTACCAAGAAAAGCGTCCTGCTTGCAGGGCGCTTTGTTGATAAGGAGCATTGCGGTGTTTGCTCATAAAAATCCCCCACATTCTGTGTCAAGTGAAGAACTTTCCGAATTTTCAAGAATGGAAGAGAAAAAAGGGTTCACTATTTCTTTTACCAAACGCGTTATGTTGGTATCTATTGCGGTGTCGCTTATCACGATTATTTCTTCGGTCGTGGTACTCTCAGCGGTATGGAATCAGCATTTTCAGTCCTACACCCGCGAGAACGTTCAACGTGTAGCAGATGCCACCGCTTCGGCTATTGCTGATGGATACGAACAGTCTCATGGCGATTGGTACGGGGGAGCCCTCTCTGCAGCTACGTCAGCTTCGTCTCTCTATGATTCGGTTTATCTGCAGGTGCGAACCAATGACGGAACGATTGTTTATGATGACCGCGCGAATGATGTTTTAGGGTCGGTGAATATAAAAGAAGACGGCTCCAATGTGGCCTCTGCGCCGATTATTGTTGAAGGCGAAAAGGTCGGCACTGTTTTGGTGCGAGTTCCCGGATCAGAAACGCTTCTGACCAAGTTTGACGAAGACTTCCGAGATAAATCGTATAACGCCATGATCTTCGCGGCCGTTATTGCCCTTATCATCGCTATGGTAATGGGGGCTATTTTTGCGCGTGCTATCGTAGCGCCCGTCAAGAAGATTACCAACGCTGCTAAAGCGCTCAAAGAAGGTGACTATTCGGCTCGTACGGGTATGAATGGCTCCGATGAAATTGCGCGCTTGGGGAACATGTTTGACCTGATGGCCGATTCTGTTGAGGCGAACCGCAAGTTGGAACGTCGCCTGGTAACAGACGTGGCTCATGAGCTAAGAACTCCCTTGATGGCGATTCAGTCGACGGTCGAAGCGATGATAGATGGCGTTTTCGAACCGGATGAAGAGCGCCTTGAAACCCTTAACTCTGAAGTCCAGCGTCTTTCTCGTCTGGTTGATGCGCTGTTAAAGCTTTCGCGTTTGGAAAGTCGCACAAAGCCTATCGAGCAGAAAAAGGTAGATCTCACTGAAATGCTTTCTGCGGTAGTGCAAACCCATCAAGCCTATATTCATGACGCAGGGCTCAATCTGGAATTTGAATACGATCCTCATGTATATGTGTTTGGCGATGCCGACTTGCTCCGTCAGGCTACTGCAAACCTGATTTCTAATGCGGTGCGCTATACCCCTGAGGGAGGAACTATCACCATCATGGCTCGCAAGGGTGACCTGATGGGACAAATTGTGGTCAAAGATACCGGCATTGGGCTTACGCCTGAGGAAGCAAAGTTGGTATTTCAGCGTTTTTGGCGAGCGGATTCTGGTCGTGCTCGTGCGACGGGAGGCTTGGGCATTGGTCTATCGGTAGTAAAGGAGATCGTAGACCAGCACAACGGATGGGTTCGCATAGAAGGAAAGCCCAACGAGGGTGCGTGTTTTACCATTTATATCCCGCTCTATTCGGAAAACTCCCGCAAACGCAACACAAAGCGTGGCTCAAAATAAGAATGTTCATGCTTTTTCGTGCACCAGCTGTGAATATGTTACATAATAGGAACTTGCGTATATTCACTTTAAGGAAGGACCATCATGGCTGGAATCGACATCAAGCCCGATGCACAGGGTAAGGTGCGCGACCTGTACGACCTGGGAGACAAGCTTCTTCTGGTGGCGTCCGATCGCATTTCTGCATTCGACTATATTTTGGAAGATGAAATTCCCTACAAAGGGCAGGTACTAACACAGCTTTCTTGCTTTTGGTTTGATCTGCTCTCTGATGTGGTGGATAACCATTTGATTTCTGCCGATGTGGCAGATTTGCCAGAGCAGTTTAAGCCTTATGCTGATTACCTGGCAGGTCGCTTTATGTTGGTAAAGAAAGCTGATATGTTCCCTGTTGAGTGCATCGTTCGCGGTTACTTAACGGGATCTGGCTTGAAAGACTATCAAGCAACGGGATCTGTTTGCGGCATCAAGCTTCCTGAAGGCTTGGTTAATTCTTCTCAGTTGCCTGAGGCTATTTTCACTCCTTCAACGAAGGCTGAAATTGGCGATCATGATGAAAACATCAGCTTCGCTCGTTGCGAGGAGATTATCGCCGCAGAAAATGCTGCAGCCATTCGCGATCTGACCTTGGCAGTCTATAATCGTGCTGCTGATCATGCTCGTGAGCGCGGCATCATTATTGCTGATACGAAGTTTGAATTTGGTGTGGTTGACGGCAAGATCATCCTGGGAGACGAAGTGCTCACTCCTGATTCTTCGCGTTTCTGGTCTGCTGATACCTACAAGGTTGGCGAAGAGCAGCCAAGCTTTGACAAGCAATTTGTACGTAATTGGCTTAACGCTAATTGGGATCGTACAGGTAATCCGCCTCGTCTTCCTGAAGATGTTATTAAAAAGACCACCGAAAAATATATTCAGGCATACGAAAAAATTACAGGTAAGGCATTTGTCGCTCAGTAGAACAATACGTACTAGTCTGCAATGCAGCGAGTGCTGCGTTGATGGGTATAGTAGAAGTTTCTGCTTTGCGGCCTAACAAGGAGTTTAAGGGATGAGTCAACGAAACCCCATGAATGAGCGCTATACCGGCGATCATAAGGGAGGATCTACACGCAAAAGTGCTGCTTCGGCAAAACCAGTTTCGCGAGCAGCAGCTTCTGTTCGTACGGAATCAGACAAGCCTAAGAAAAAGGGTTTGTTTGCTAAGCGCACCCCTGAAGAAAAGCAGGAACATAAAGCGGAGCGCAAACAGGAGGCTCAGGAAAGCAAAGAAGAACGCAAGACAGGACGTGCTCGCTTGCGTGCAATTCAGCGTTATGTGCCTGATACTCCTCAGTTCAAGGCGCTTAATCGCAAGCGCATTCTGTATTCGGCTATTGGTTTAGGCGGCATGGTTATTGCTATTATTTTGTCGCTTATTATGCCTACGATGCAGATTGTGCCGATCGTTATCATGATCGTATCGTGGATCTTCTTCTTCATCAGCGTGCGTATTGACTCTAAGCAGTTGCGTCCTTTGCGACAAGAAGCCTACGAACGCGCGGAGCGCAAGGCAGCTAAGCAGGCAAAAAAGCATTCATAGCGAACAATGCGCCTCTACCAATTATTATAGGAAAGCCCCGATACGGGGCTTTCTTTGTAGAGCGGGTGGAGTTCGTAAGATGAAACCGTTAAAGTGAGCAGTGCCGCTAAAAGTAAACAAACGAGAGAGGCTTACTATGAGGCTGGTATCTTGGAATGTAAACGGTTTGCGTGCCGTAATGAAAAAAGGCTTCATGGATGCCTTTAATGAATTGAATGCCGATGTATTTGCTGTTCAGGAAACAAAACTGCAAGAAGGGCAAATCGAAATGGATCTTCCTGGCTATCACGAATATTGGAGCTATGCGCAAAGGAAAGGATATTCGGGTACTGCAGTTTTCTGCAAGGAAGAGCCGTTGCAGGTATTGCATGAAGTCGGTGTTTCGGAGCTTGATACGGAAGGCCGCGTTGTTATCTGCGAATTCGAGAAGTTTTGGTTCGTGAATGTGTATACGCCCAATGCCCAATCGGAATTAGCGCGTCTCGATCATCGTATGGATTGGGATGATACCTTCCGTGATATGTGCAAAGGTCTTGAAGAGGGAACCCTTCCCAGCGGACAGTCCTGTGCTGCTAAGCCCGTTATCATGTGTGGCGATTTTAATGTGGCGCATCAAGAAATAGACCTGAAGAATCCGCGCACTAACCGCGGAAATCCTGGTTTTTCCGATGAGGAGCGAGAAAAGTTCACCCAGCTTCTCGATGCAGGATTTGTTGATACTTTCCGTGCACTCCATCCAGAAACGATTGGTGCGTATTCCTGGTGGAGCTATCGCTTTAATGCGCGTGCCAACAATGCGGGATGGCGTATCGATTACTTTTTAGTAAGTGAAGCGCTGCGAGAGCGAGTTCAAATGGCCAATATCTATTCGGAGATTTTCGGATCGGATCACTGCCCTGTTTCTCTCGAGATTGATTTATAAATCTTCCCTGTACGTAAGAAATACGAAGATTTCGCAATAATCTTCCCTAAACGTAAGATTTTTAGAATCACTCGCAACGGTTGCTCTGTCGCTTCAAGTTTCAAAGTAAAACGACTCGGGCTAAAACGTGCATGTAAAAGTGCTCTGTACTACAATACGGTGGTTATAAAGGCTGCTTTTGAGCGCAGCAGAAAACTAGTAAAGAAATTAAACTCGCACAGCGGGAAGGCAATAGATGTCAGGACAAGTAAGCGAGCCCTTGAAAGGCTCAATGGACCTAGAAAAAATCGAAGCAGGCGTTCGTATGATTCTGGAAGGAATTGGCGAAGACCCTGATCGTGAGGGACTACAAAAAACTCCTTCACGTGTTGCTCGTATGTATGAAGAGGTATTTGCAGGCCTTTATGAAGATCCTGCTGTTCACTTTGAAACTACCTTTGATGAGCATCATGAAGAATTGGTCATCGTGCATGATATTCCGTTTTATTCCATGTGCGAACACCATCTTGTACCTTTTTTCGGAAAAGCTCATGTTGCTTATATTCCCGCAAAAAGTGGCCGCATTTGCGGTATTTCGAAGTTAGCTCGTTTAGTAGATGCGTTTGCGCGTCGCCCACAGGTGCAAGAGCGTTTAACGTCGCAGGTTGCCGATACGCTGATGGAACAGCTTAATCCTCAGGGCGTTATTGTCATCATGGAGGCGGAACATCTTTGCATGAGTATGCGTGGCGTGAAAAAACCTGGTTCAAAAACGACTACCAGTGCAGTGCGTGGTATATTCAAAAGCAGTGCAAGTGCGGCAACGCGCGCTGAGGCGTTGTCGTTGTTGATGGGTCGCTAAGTTGCCCAAAACCGAAAGGATAATTCAATGCGTTGTGTGATTTCAGTTCTGGGTAAAGACCGAAGCGGTATCGTTGCAGCTATTTCTGGCGTTCTTGCAGAAAAAGGCACCAACATTGCCGACATTAGTCAGACTATTTTGGATGATATTTTCAGCATGACAATGCTGGTAGAACTTGATGTAGCGATTGCTGATTTTAATGAGGTGCAGGAAGCCCTAACCAAGGTTGGCGAAGATTTGGGCGTCCAGGTAATCATTCAGCGTGAAGAAGTATTCCAGGCAATGTATTCCATCTAGGCTTACACGGATGAGGTTTGACATCACTTCTAGGGGGAGCGATGAATTCATTAGATCCACTAGAACCAAGCGATCAGACAAGTCAGAAAATCCAGGCGGATCAAACAGATAACACAACTCATGATCAGGCAAATCAGGCGCAGCCTTTTGTCAAGCAGGGGCAGCCATGCCCTGATGCGGGCAATGCTTTTGCTGCCTTTGCTGATACTATAGCTGCTCTTCGCGCGCCGGATGGATGTCCTTGGGATCGCGAGCAAACCCACACTTCTATTGCGCACAACATGATAGAAGAAGCCTATGAGGCCGTTGATGCTATTGAGCATAATGATCTCGCTCACCTGCGTGAAGAGCTGGGTGATGTTTTGCTTCAGGTGGTGCTTCAAAGTCAGATTGCCTCTGATGCGGGCGAGTTTACTGTCGCTGAGGTGTGTCGTGACGTGAATGAAAAAATGATTCGTCGTCATCCTCATGTCTTTGGCGATAAAACTGCTTCTTCATCCGGTGAGGTTTTAGATATCTGGGATAGCGTAAAAAATGAGGAACGCAACAGTGCCAACAGCAAGCGAGCAGACAAGGATCAGAACAATCAGCCCCCTGAAGGGTTACTCGACAGCGTTCCTGTAAGCTTTCCTGCACTGATGCAGGCAAGCAAAATTTCTCGCAAGGCAGTATCTGTGGGCTTTGAATGGGACAGTGTTGCCGATGTATGGGAAAAGGTTGACGAAGAAATTGCCGAATTCAAACAGGCCTGCGCTGAAGGAGATCCGAAAGCAATGGAGCTGGAATTTGGCGATGTATTGTTCACGTTGGTAAACGTTGCTCGCAAAGAAAAAATTGATCCAGAAACAGCGCTTCGTGCTACCTGTCAAAAGTTCCGCGATCGATGGTCTTTCATGGAAGGCGTTGCCTGGGCGCAGGGTAAGCATCTTGAGGACCTTACGATGGACGAGCTGCAAGCGCTGTGGGACCAGGCCAAGAAATCCCAGGTGGCAGAAAAATCTCGTGTAACAGAGTGATATAAGCTATGACTAAAATTTTTTCCCATAGTGTTTGCCTTGATAAGGAAAAAACCTTTCTTGGTAATCCTATAGATATTGTTGATGCCTTTTGTGCGCTGCAAAAAGGTTTTACCGACCAGTTTGTCTACTACGACAAGGAACGCGTCAATCGTTTTATGGGATTGGGCAGGTGTATTGCTATTCCCTCTCTTGAAAGTGCCGATATAGTTCTTCAGGGGGATAAGGCCTCACAGCCAATTCTGTTTTCCTTTAATCGCTTCGATGATTCAAATCCCAAACCGGCAGACGATATGATGGCATCGTTTCCTAAGGTTCGTTTAATGGTGCCCGAGGTGGTGCTTATCCAAAACGAATCGGGTACCTTTCTGCAGGTTAACAGCTTAGGCCCGGTATATCCTGGACGCGTTGAGCGTTTTGTTCGTCATATTCGTGAAGCAAAACCACGCACGCATCGAAGCATGCCCTATGTGCTCAAGCGTGATTCGTTTGAAGAGTGGCAACGCGTTATGAACAGCGGTCAGGCGAAAATCCAGAGCAAGCGCATTGAGAAATTTGTACCTTCACGTCGTATCTATCTGAAAACGGAAGAGCCTTTCTCATCGAAAGACGTACTGGTGAATTTGATTGACGGCGACGCGCGTGGCTGTGTGTTTATGTATCGCTATGGAGATGTGTTCTTTTGTGGCTGTACTCCTGAATTGTTGGTGCGCAAAAAGGGATCTGCTGTTGAAAGTATGTGCTTAGCTGGTACCACTGCCTGTGGAGAAAATGAAGCTGAGCGCATTCAGCGGGCCGAAGCATTGATGAGCGATGATAAAAATAGACGCGAACATGAATTCGTCGTGCGCTTCATGCGTGATGTTTTTGGACGTAATTGCTACAACGTTGTTATTCCCGACAAGCCCTCTTTAAAGGTGCTACGTCATGTGCAGCATTTATGCACGCCAGTATCTGCTCAGGTGATGGAAGGACGAAGCTTATTGTCCTTGGCGAGTCAGCTTCATCCTACACCAGCTCTTGCTGGCACTCCTGTTGGCGAAGCGCTCATGGCTCTGCGAGAAGCGGAATCATACAATCGAGGATTCTTTGGTGGAGCGGTAGGCTATATTGATGGTGCCGGAGACGGAGAATTTTCAGTAGCTATTCGCTCAGGAGTGTTCGACGGTGAAGCGGGCTGGCTTTATGCTGGATGCGGTGTGGTAGAGGGCAGCAATGCTCGCGATGAATTTGATGAGATTGATCTAAAGCTCAAAACTATTTTAAGTGCTTTCGTTGCACCGGAAAAATAACTAGACTCAAGGTGCTTGGTAAAAATCTCTGATCAGGTGGCAAGTCTGTGGCTTTATGCATTGCCAGAGACAGACGCTTCTCCAGTAATTATTAAGAAAAGTGCGCTTATCGAAGCTGAACGTAGGGCATGCAGCGAAGGCGAGGTGCAGGTATATGGATAAATCAGAAGAACTTGGATTATATATTGGTTCGTTTTTTGATGAACTTATGCGTTTAGGGGTACGTGACGTTGTGGTAAGTCCCGGATCGCGATCGACTCCTTTGGCGATGGTTGCTTATGAGGCTCATAAACGTTTTGGGGCAGCCTTTCGACTCTATATTGATGTTGACGAACGCGGTGCGGGATTTTTTGCACTAGGACTTGCCAAGGCAAGTAGCAAAGCAGTCGCTTTGATTTGCACTTCAGGAACTGCGGTGGCGAATTACTATCCAGCCGTACTGGAGGCAGAATCAAGCCGTGTACCGCTTTTGATTTTGACGGGGGATAGACCTGCTCGTCTTCAAAAATTGGGAGCTCCTCAAACGTGTGACCAGGATAAAGTTTATTCCGATCACGTAAGACAGTTTTTCAGTATGGCCGAGCCGAGCGCCAGCGCAAAAAAGATTGCCTATGTTCGCCAGGTCGCACGAGAAATGGTTGCCTGCGCTGCTCCAGGTACTCTTGCGGCAGCTCCGGTTCATGCGAACTTCCCCTTTGATGAGCCGCTCGTGCCCACTCTTGAACAGGATGATCTTTTCTCTAAGGGACGTATTGAAGGCTGCGATGTTTTACCGGGAATTGTGCGTGCTGACAGGGGGCTTACCGCGCAGGAGTCCGATATTCTTGCGAGCTATTTAGATAACCATAAAGTGATTGTTCTAGCGGGAGAGGGAACTTTTTCTCCTTCGGCTCTGCACGATCAGGCAAGGCGCGATCGTGAAGTGCAGGCATTGCTTGCTTTCAGTGAGCGATTTGATGCACCTCTTTTGGCTGATCCGCTCTCTCAACTTCGCTCCTATGGTCATCCGGCGGTAATTTGTGGCTACGATCAAATTATGAATACGCCTGCTATGCCCGAATTCGAGGTGGTGGTGCGTTTTGGCCGATATCCGGTCTCAAAACGAACCGCTCAGGCAATCGAATCGCTTCGTCCAGCTCAGATTGTGGTCGATGTGCAAGCCTCGCGTGATTTCAATGCGCAAACAACTACGTTCGTTGCAGCTAATCCTCTTGATTTCGTGGTCGCTTTGCTTGAAGCAGTGTCATACGATTTTGAGGAAATGCCAGATGAAGAGGCTCATCTGCCGCTCTCTATTCAGGAATGGGGCATGCTTGATCGCAACCGTTCGGAGCGCCTGTTGTCTTCTGATCTGTTGGAAAACAACGATTTTGAAGGCTCTTATGTGCAGACGCTCTTGAATGAAATTCCTTCAGAATCGCTGTTGTTTAGCGCTAACAGTATGGCAATTCGCGCTGTCGATGAATTCTACTTTACGCGAGGCAAGCGCCTTACGGTATTGGCTAATCGGGGTCTAAACGGAATTGATGGTACCCTTTCTACCGCGCTTGGTGCTGCTCAAGAATTTCAACAGAGCGTATTCCTTACGGGAGATTTGACCCTTCTTCATGATCTCAATGCATTTGCTCTTCAAGGAGAAATGCTTCTGCAAGAAAAAGAGGGTGGGCGAAGGCCAAGTGTTGTTGTGGTGCTTCTCAACAATCAAGGCGGTGCAATTTTTGACATGCTTCCGCAGCAATCAAATGACCCCTATTTCGAGAGGCTCTTCTTGACACCTCAACAGGTTGATTTCTGTGCTGCTGCGAGGGCGTTTGGTGTGTTTGCCCAAAAAACGGAAAACTTTGAAGAGTTTCGCCAAGCACTGCGCGAGCGTATAGGCACACCGGGAATTTCTCTTATTGAGGTTTCGGTTCCTCTGCAAGGTGTTAAGGAACGCTATGGACAGTACCGATAAGTGCGTAATTCATGGGGAAGAAGAAAGTTTTTCCTATAAGGGGTGTTCCTATTGTTATCGACGGTGGGGAAGCCCTGATAATCCGGTGGTAGTGCTGCTTCATGGTTTCATGCAGTCTTCTACCAGCTGGAATGATCTAGCTTGTTTGCTGCAAGAACGCTACTGCGTATATGCCCTAGATTTTATAGGGCATGGCCAAAGTGGTGCTTCTCTAAACCCTGAACGCTACTCGTATGAGGATATGGCATCGTCAGTTGATTATTTTATACGGGAAGTGCTTCATGTATCGCAGGTTCATCTTGTGGGGTATTCCATGGGTGGGCGTATAGCGCTTTCGCTCATTGTTTCAAGCTGTGATGTGCTGGCATCAGTTGTTCTTGAGAGCTGCAATCTTGGATGCGCGAATGAAGAGGAACGCACCGAGGCTGCCAAGCGAAATCAGTCTTGGGCCCATAGACTTCGCTGCGATGGCATGGAAGCGTTTGTTGAGTACTGGGAAGATCTTCCCTTGTTTAAAACGCAAAAGGAACTGGGTTATCACAAAGTACTTCACGCATCGCGCGCTTCCAATAACCCTGCGTGCATGGCGTTGTGCCTTGAAGGGGCAGGCAAGCAGGCTATGCCGCTTAGTGGTAATACACTTGATGTGTTGCGTTGCGTCTTGCAGGGTGATGCAGAAAATGAAATGAGCGGCAGGTGCGGTGAGGTGAGCGTGCGCGGCGCGTGTTCTGTGCCCCATAAACAATCTCGTCTTCCTCTTCTCTACCTCTATGGAAGCAAGGATGAAAAAAGCAAGCTGGTTGCAAACCAGCTTTCAGCGGTGGGAGCCTTGGTTTCTTCGATTGATGCGGGACATAACGTGCACCTTGAGGCGCCAATGCTTTATTTTAAGGAAGTACAAAACTTTTTAGGTAAAGTAGTACTTGATACATAAGGTTTAAAACAACTCAAGAGCATGTTTGGTTTCGCAAAGATGCTCGAAAAAGATCTGGATAAATGTTGGCAAGCAGGTAGCTGCTAACAGAGGGTTTTGTTTTGACCGACTGGTATAGAAAGGATTGCGTATGAGCAACTTTCCTTGGGTGAAGGCTAAGGACTACGACGAAATTATTTACGAGACCTATGACGGTATCGCAAAAATTACCATCAACAGGCCTGAATGTCGCAATGCTTTTACTCCCAAAACTAATATAGAAATGTATGACGCGTTTTCTCTTGCGCGCGATGATGCTTCTATCGGGGTAATTATTCTCACGGGTGCCAATCACGATGGGCGTCCTGAAGATCAGGCTTTCTGTTCGGGTGGAGATCAGAAAAAACGCGGCAACGGAGGATATGTGGGTGAAGATAATATTCCCCGCTTAAATGTTCTTGATTTGCAGCGTTTAATTCGTGTGGTGCCTAAGCCTGTTATCGCTATGGTGAACGGTTATGCCATCGGTGGCGGCAATGTATTGAATTACTTATGCGATCTTTCTATCGCGGCAGAAACGGCTAAGTTCGGACAGACCGGTCCTCGTGTAGGTAGCTTCGATGGCGGCTATGGCGCTTCGTATCTAGCGGCTATGGTTGGGCAGAAAAAGGCGCGCGAGATCTGGTATCTCTGTCGTCAATACACTGCGCAAGAAGCGCTTGATATGGGCATGATCAACAAGGTAGTTCCTTTTGATCAGCTCGAAGAAGAATGTGTGTCGTGGGCACGCGAAATGCTGGCACTTTCACCAACGGCTTTGCGTTTCTTGAAGGCATCATTCAACGCGGCAACCGACGGCTACGCTGGCATTCAGCAGCTTGCAGGGGATGCAACACTTTTGTATTACACCACCGATGAAGCCAAAGAAGGGCGCGATGCTTTTAAGGAAAAGCGTCAGCCAGACTTCCAACAATTCCCTAAGTTTCCCTAGGAAGTGAATCAAGCATGATTATGCACCTGTCAGAGTGGGCAAAACGTAAACCACAAGCACCATTTTTCTGTGTACAGGGGGATCGACAATCGATAGAGTATTCGTTTCGTCGCGCTCATATAGCGGCTGCTGCTCTTGCACGAGAACTTGAGCGTCACGGCATGAGCGCCACCGGAACACTCGCGTGCACAATGTATAACGGTGCTGAGTTGGTTTTGCTTTCTTTGGCTGCTGCTTATGGGGGTTATACCCTCGCCTTGTTGAATCCTCGTCTTTCCCCAGAGGAAAGACAGCTTAGGTTAGTCGAGCTTGAAAACGCAACGGGCGAGCGCGGCATGGATGTGCTCACCAATCAAGCGGCTAATAGACTGCTTATAGATGCAACAGGTTTTGACGCGACAAGCTTTGGTCTTCTGCCCGATGATGCAGCTGCGCTTACAAGGCTTCAAACTGAACTTGAACAAACAGTGCAGCAGGCAAAAGAACGCTTTGACGGGAACAATTCAGGCTTAGTCATGTTTACTTCAGGGTCTTCAGGTACGCCTAAGGCTGCTTTTTTGACATGGAATTCTCTTATGGGTTCTGCTCAAGCTGCCAATGAGGCACTTGCTTTTGTTGAACATGGGGTTTGGCAGATGGTTTTGCCTCTGTGCCATGTGGGAGGCTTTCAGATTTTGGTTCGCTCCCTTTTAAGTGGCAACACCTTTATTGTGTATGAGCGATACCAGCCTCAGCGTATCTTGAATGATGTACTGAGTTTTCGTGTCACGCACATCTCGGTGGTGGATAAAATTTTGGCCGATTTACTCGAGCACGATCGAGACCGCATAATAACCAAATATGACTGCATTCTTCTAGGGGGCGCGGAGCTCAACGATAAAACCATCCGTAAAGCGCTTAAGGCAAAAGCAAAGGTCTTTGCGAGCTATGGCATGACCGAAACGGCAAGTCTTATTGCCCAAGCACCCGTCACCCGAAACTTCGACGGGGCGCTAAAAGTGCTTCCTGGTTATGAGGTTCGTATTATGCGGCCTGATAAAAATGGCATTGGCCAGCTCCACGTTACGGGACCTGGTATTTTTGAGGGATATTTAAATGCCCGCAAAGCTTCCAGCGTGGATGGCTATTTTGTAACGGGAGATCGCGCTTCGCTTGATCGTAATGGTCTTCTTCGGGTGTATGCACGAACTGAGGACTTGATTATTTCTGGTGGCGAAAATATCTACCCTGCCGAGATTCGCGATGTGTTGCTTAAAGTTCCTGGCGTGAAAGATGCTTATGTGTTTGGCACTGCAGATGAAACGTGGGGTTATAGACCGGTTGCGTTTGTTGAGGCCGATTATTCCGCAGAGACACTTGCGCGTGATCATGAGGCGTTAGGTCTCGATCCGGTAGAAACAGGGATTCGTTCGGCAAGCTGTCCGCAGGAATTCGCTCATATGATTCATCGTTATTTGGATGAGCATATGTCAAAGTTGCATCATCCGAAACATATCTTGGTTTTGGATCAATTCCCGCTTACCGTGGCGCACAAGGTGGATTGTATTGCGCTCAAGCAGCTCTACGACAAGCGTATCGACGTTAAGCGACTGAGCATCTATCGCATCAAACAACCTTTTGTCACGCCAGTTAAAACACCAAAGACCGAGGTGACAGACAGAGAATCGTTCTTTGTTGAAGTGGAAGACTGGGCGGGGCGCATTGGTATTAGCGAGTGCGTTTCATTCAAGACCAATTGGTATTTACCAGAAACACTTGAAGAAGATTTTCGTGTGGTGCGCGACAGTATTGCTCCTATTGTGTTAGGAGAGCGCTATTTGCACCCTTCCCAGGTGTCACGCTCGCTTGCCACGTTCCCTGAACTGGCACGCTATCCTATGGCGAAGGCGGCTGTGGAACCAGCGCTGTGGGATCTGTATGGCAAGATAGTCGGAAAGCCTTTATCGAAATTGATCGGTGGCTCAAACCAGGAAAAGATACTTGGTGGGGTCGTAATTGGTTTGGGTTCTTCTGAAGAGGTTTGTGCCAAAGTGGATGCCGCAGTGAAGGCAGGCTATACGCGAGTAAAGCTCAAAGTTGTTCCTGAAACCGTGCTTGAATGCGTATCGGCGGTGCGCCGTGCTCATCCTGATGTTGTTATCATGCTGGACGCCAATCAGTCTTTTGATGAGTCTCATCTAGAAACGCTTCGCAAGCTGGATGAATTCAATATTGCCTGCATAGAAGAACCCTACAACCCCCATTACATTCCGCGCAATGGTGATACGAACCTGTTTGCTCGTTTGTCCGATTTGCAGAACTACATTAAAACGCCCGTGTGTTTGGATGAGTCGGTGGTAACGGCGCGGGATATGGAAGAAGCCATGGATTTTGATAACCTTAAATGTTATGCGCTGAAGGTGGCTAAGTTCGGTGGCATTCAGCCGACGCTTGACTTTTATAAGTGGGCGCGAGAACAGGGCAAAATCACATGGATGGGCGGAATGTTCGATACGGGTGTTTCGAAACGTATGCATGCCGCTTTTGCCACCTTGCCGGGTATGGACTTACCAGCTGACGTTTCTGATTACCGCGCATATTTTGAGCATGATACGGCCGTGCCGCCTTTGGAATTGCATGAGGGCGAGCTGATGCTTAATACGGTAGACCATCCTGCTGGACTGGGATGTGTGTTGGACAAAGAGTATCTTCAGTCGGTTTTAGTGGATGAGGTTACGCTCACAAAAGAATAGGGAAAATCTTGCGCGCGGGAGAGCCAATAGAGGCGCCAAAAGAGGGCGAAGGAATTTTGGTGATCGACGAGCTCAAGCATTCTCGCGCCAAGAATACTTCAAAGGGCGCATTACTATTGTAATAAATAGTAGTTCGATGCCGCATACTCGTATAGATATTGCAAAAAACGTTAAACAATGTTTCATGTGTGCTAAATAAAATGAGTTTGTTCTCTTATTATTAGGAAGTACAGGTATTGAAAGGGTTTCCTTTCACCACGAGCTATAACAAAAGCGCTGCTCTTGTTTCCCCCTTGCGCTCATGCTTTGTGGAATATCTGCCGCACAGGAAGTAAAACAGCGTAAAGGACACAAAGAGTGATTGAGTTCGGTGCTTTTTTGACGGCGTTAACAGGTAGTCCGGTTTTGATTGTGGTATTGCTGCTAACGCTGGGGGCAACGGTGGTTAATGGTGCAACGGATGCACCTAATGCTATTGCTACAGTAGTGGGCACGCGCAGTATGTCGCCTGGTGCAGCTATTATCATGGCAGCAATATGTAACTTTATCGGTTTGCTTGCCGTTACCACCATTGGTGCTGCGGTAGCAAAAACGATTTTCACTATGGCAAACTTCGGCGGAGACAATGAAGCTGCTTTGCTTGCGTTGGCGGCCGCTATGATAGCGGTCATTGCCTGGGGCGTTATTACCTGGCTTTTTGGTATTCCCTCATCGCAGAGCCATTCCTTGATTGCCGGTATTACCGGAGCTGCTATTGCATTACAAAACGGCCTTGGCGGTGTGAACGGCGATGAATGGGTAAAGGTTCTATACGGCCTTGTTATTTCTACCATTCTTGGTTTTATCTGCGGTTGGTTGTTTACCAAGATAATTGAATTTTTAGCACGTGGGCTCAATCGTCGAAAGTCAGCTGGCTTTTGGCATTGGGCTCAAATTATTTCTGGTGCAGGTGTTGCGATAATGCACGGAGCTCAGGACGGACAAAAGTTTCTTTCGGTTAGCATGATGGGCATCATGCTGTGTATGGGCATGGGAACCGAAACGGGAGACGTGGCATTTCCTCTGTGGCTGGTAATATTGTGCGCAGCTACGATGGGTCTTGGTACCGCAATTGGTGGTAAGAAGATCATCAAAAGCGTTGGTATGGATATGGTAAAAATGGAGCCTTACCAAGGATTCGCTGCTTGCTTATCAGCCATATTCTGCATTGGCTTGGCTAACGGTACTGGTATGCCAGTATCTACTACTCATACAAAAACAACCGCTATTATGGGCGTGGGTGCTTCAAAGCGCTTGAGCAACGTAAAGTGGGGCAAAGCAGGAAACATGGTTTTGGCATGGGTGCTCACATTCCCGGGGTGCGGCATCATAGGCTACGTTTTGGCAAAAGTATTTCTGTTGTTCTAAAGCTTTGCTGTTTTTAAAACTTGGCGTTTTTTGCTCTTTCGGAGCGCAAACAGAATACAAGGTACAGAAAGAATATAAGTGTGCATTGATCCTCGTCTCGCTTGGAGGCGGGGATTTTTCGTCTTGTAAAGAGCATCCCAAGTCTCTTTGTTTGAGGGCGGTTTCAAGAGATGCATGTATTACCCGAATTGATAACGTAGACTAATTATTCTGGGGGGGTACAAAGAATTGGACACCCTAATTGTTAAAAAACCCAGATAAAATGACACTTTTCGCCAAAAAACATAACTTTTCTGACAAATCTTAAGATTAAAGCTGTTAAGATTGACCCCGTATTGCAAGTGGACAACTACGCCCAAAATGCGGAGTGTCCGAGGGGTTTATTGCAATTACTTATCATTTCTTTTAGTTACCTAAACTATGTTGGGGTTTTCGTATCGGAAAGGTTGTTGGTATGTCGTTTAAGGGTCGTCATTCATCTGGAATGAGGAGCTCCCGCAAACCCTGGAGTGGGCTTGACAAAGCGAAGAAAGGAAAACATTCTGCCGCTTTAGTCAAAGCCGATTTTAACCTCGCGGGGGGGGGCACTTCTAAGCAGGTAAGCGCTGCAGCCAAAACATTTACTCGTAACAATGCGGGTAAAGTTGGTGCAGTGTTAACCGCATTGCTCGCCGCAATTCTGGTAGTTTCATTAGCGTGGCCTTCTGGAGCTGCGTTTGCAAAAGATACTTCATCCGATCAAGAAACTCGAAGCGACTACAGCTGGTCGCTTGGCGATGCTAATTCAACCCAGTACAACGGCCGTGTATGGACGGACAAGTCTGTCAGTGACACTGATGTTACATTTAGCGGTGATGCTGGGTCGGCGGTAACAGTTCCTATTGGGACGGGAGACGATGCTTCCGACTTCCTAGTCACCTATTCTGCGCTGGCGACTTCGCAGGAGGTGAGTGGCGAAAGCAACGTGCCGGTTGATGTAGTGTTCGTGATAGACCTGTCTGGTTCTATGAGTAATGACGACAGCTACATGGACAACGATCAGAAGCGTATCCAGAATCTTGTGACAGCACTGAACGCTTCCATCAACGAATTGATGGATATGAATTCCGAGAACCGCATCGGAGTAGTAGGATACAGCTCAACGGCAACAACCATTTTGCCACTTGACCACTACACACCAAACGGGAACAGCCAAAATATCTTTAGCTACAACAATAATCAGACACGTCTCTCATGGGATGCACGCAACAGTTCGAATCAACGCGTAAATAGCAACATTTCAGTTACTGGTGGCACGAATACTCAAATGGGTATCTATCAGGGTATGAATATGCTTGCTTCTGAGAGCGATACTACGGTAACGGTTGGCGGTCAGGAGATGCAGCGCGTGCCTTCCGTTATCGTGATGGCAGATGGTGCTGCCACGTATTCCTCTGGCAGCAGCCAGTGGTGGTCACCCGCCAACAACAATAATGACGGCCCTGGAAGTCGCGCGTATTATGGCAATGGAATGAAAGCCATGATGACGGCTTCTTATATGAAGCAGGCAATCAATCGTAACTACAACGTTGAAGATACTTCATCAAGCTATGCTGCTAAGGTTTACACCATCGGCATTGGAACTGCTGATTTGGGTGGCGATGATGAAGATCTGGCTAATATTACGCTGAATCCTAAGGATCATTGGAACGACAACAATGATATGGCGAACTCGATTCGCGATGCATGGAACGGTGTCAACCTCCCGTCGTGGCTTGGTGGTCAAGAAGGATATATAAGCAATAATGGAACAGGAACTCCTAATATCAATGTTGGACGTGCACAAAGTGGTTTCTTTGGGACAACCTACTACGATGATTGGTACGAACTCACCCATCCGCAACAGTACGATATTAATGAAGTAGGCCTTCAGTACAACGACGCCTACTACGACGCCATCACGGCCGATGACGTTAACGAAATTTTTGACGACATTGTAAGCAGCATCGCGATCAGTACTCCTCAGGTGCCTACCAAAATTGAAGGAAACGACCCTGTTCATGATGGTTACATCACCTACACCGATGTCATCGGTGATTACATGGAGGTTGACAGCGTCAAAGAGCTTATTTGGGCAGGACAGGAGTTCAAGAATCCTCAGGTAAGTGGCGAAGGCACTGCTGATGTGACCTACACTTTCGAAGGTGAAATCAATAACCCGGCGTATGAGAATGCCCAGAACGCAAACCAAATTCAGATAACGGTGCATACTGATACCGCGGCTGACGGCAGCAAGACGCAGACCATGACGGTAAAAATTCCTGCAACCGCTATTCCGCTTCGTGTGAATACGGTAGAGCTTGGTGAAAATGAGCAGGGGGATACTACTGTTGTATCCAATAAGTCCAACAACGCTTATCCACTTCGTCTTGTGTATGGCGTCAGCCTGCAGGACAGCATTAATCCTGATACGCTTGAGGGCGTAAGCGAAGACTACATTGCTGCGAATACTGACGAAGACGGAAAAGTAAACTTCTACAGCAACAAGTATTCCGGCAACACTCAGGGTGAGGGCGACGCCGCAAAGACTGTCGGCGATGCAAATGTTGAATTTACCCCTGCAGACGATAACCCGTACTATTTCCTGCAGGAAGATACGCCAATCTATATGAACCAGACTGGTAATCAGCGTGTTACTCAGGATCAATTTAATGAAAATGGAACCTATTGGGTGCCGGTAACCTATTACGACGGCAATAGCGTTATAAATACTCGCGTAGAGCGCACTGGTGCGTCTATGGCGGATTATATCCAGTATGAGCGGAGCGATAATAATCCGTGGATTAACTATGCTTACATCGAACAAGGCGCCCCGCGCTTAGGCAATATTGAGCAGTTCATTCAGGAAAAAGGAACTAACACTACCGGTACGGCAGAAACCAGCTTCTATCCTACGTTTGAAGGTACGGACGTTCATGATGGTAAGTTTGTCGTGTACCTTGGCAACAACGGTAAGTTGCAGCTTGATGCTCCGGCTTCTCTGATAATTGGTAAAAATGTAACAGCTGATGAGGGCCTCACAGCACCTGATGCTACGTTTACCTTTGAGATTACCTCTGCCGACAAAGCAGGCCAGAGTGTAAGTGCGGTAAAGACTACAGGTACTGGTGAGAGCGCTTCGACCGAAAACACTGAGGTTCAGTTCAATGATCAGGGTGTGGCGACAGTTGAACTGACCGCTGACCAGACGATCGAACTCAAGGGCATGGCAGGCGCTGACTACTCTATTAAAGAAGTTAATATTGCCGATGGTTTTGCACTGTCCAATGTTGAAGGCGCCGATACGACAAGCGGCAGCGGCAACGATACGGTAGCTTCTGGTGAAGTGAACACGGGCGCTGCTGACGAGACGGTAACTTTCACCAATAACTATAGTGTGACGCCTGCTACTTCCACGGGACTCAATATTCCTTTGAGCGGAAGCAAGGCTATTGACGGTCGCGACTTCCAGGCAGGTGATGAGTTTACCTTTACGATAGCGGCAGCCCAGGCCACACCTGATGCTCCGCTGCCTCAGAAGGATGGCGCAGATGTCACCAGTGTGACTATCAACCCAACAAGCGGTGAGACGGCAGACTTTGCTTTTGATGGTGAAATTACCTTTACCGAACCCGGAGAGTATCGCTATATCATCCGTGAAACTCAAGGCGACCTGGCGGGTGTGGATTATGATGCTGCGGTCTTCCGTCTGAATATTGTGATCGTGGACAACGGCGATGGCACACTGCGTCTTGCCAACGTTGACGAGATTGGTGAACTTACCGCAGAAGATGGCATGGCTGGTGACGGACTTGTGTACACTGCCAACCCGATGATTCAGGAATACAACGGCGGTACCATGCAGCCTGCACCGAACAATGCGGTACAGTTTGACAACAACTACAATTCCGATGCTGCAACTGCAGCAATCCAGGGCACCAAGCTGCTGAATAAAACAGACACAGATTATCAGCTCAAAGATGGTGACTTCACATTCACTATCGCAGCTCTTGGCTCTACGAAAGAGGCTAAGGATTCTTATACGGCCGATGATTTTGTAACTGACAACACTCAACCAATGCCCGTTGACGATCAGGGACAGCCTTTAACTGAAACTGTCAACATCGCAAACGGCAACGTACAATTCAGCTTTGCCCAGGACGTATTCACACAGGATATGGTCGGCAAAACGTTTGGTTATCAGATTACTGAGGCACTTGGTGATGCTCCTGACAACACAACGATGGACTCTAATACCATTCGAATTGTGTGGGTAACCGTTGGTGACGACGGACAAGGACATGTGACCACGACGGTCGGGCCGAATGACGGTCAGTCCGGTACGCCAAACAACTTTACGTTTACAAATTCTTATGAGCCGACGAGCACCACGATTGGCGATGGCGGCAATGCGGGTATTACCGTTCAGAAGACTTTCGAGGGTCATACATGGACCGACGATTATACCTTCGAATACACCATTAAGAATACCGGTGCGCCTGATGGCGTAACTGCTCCGATGCCTGAAAAGAATACGATTGAAATAGGAAATCCTGAATCGGGCAAGGTGAATACCAACGCGTTTGGTGCTATGACGTTCGAGCAGGAGGGCACCTACACCTACGAAATTACTGAAACTAAGGGTAATCACGGCGGCGTAACTTATGATGAGCATGTCGCTACGGTAACGGTAACAGTGACCGAGGACGAAGCTGCGGGAACTCTTTCTGCACAGGTGGCTTACAACAATAGCGCTGCCTTGAACGATTCCGATAAGGCGGTTCAGGACGCTGCGGCTTTTACGAATACTTACAATGCATCATTCGATGAGGGCACAACAGTTAACCTCGATGGTACTAAGAACCTGACAGTAGGTGCCAATTCTGACCGTACTCTGGCAGAGAATCAGTTCTTTGCAGTGGTAACGCCGCTTGACGGCGCACCGTACGGCGATAAAGTGATCAGCCCGGGAAGTAGTTCTTATACCGTTGGCAATGCGGCAGATGACAAGGCAGATAATGGCACATTCAGCGGAGCATTTAGTGGATTGCTGAGCAATGTGAAATTCAGCCTTTCCGATTTGGACGGTGCTGTTTCTAAAGACTTTGTATATCTGATCTCTGAGCAGCAAAGCGGTGCCACGGGTGTTATCTACGACAATGCTGTTTATCAGGTGACAATTACGGTTGCCGATGACGGAAATGGAAAGCTTTCTGCCGGCAGCCCTGTCATTGTAAAGGGCACTATGCAGGATGATGCGTTTGTTGCAGATGCTGATCAAAGCGGTGTAAACAGTGTTGTGTTCAATAACAGTTACACGCCAAATCCAGCTGATGCAGTTGCAGCGCAGACACTGAAAAAGGTACTTTCCGGCGATCGTGAGCAACCTTTACAGGCGGACGAATTTGAGTTCAAGATTGAACTTTCCGATGGCGATGCGTCTGGCGTAACGCTGCCGGATCCTGCCACGGTTACCAATGACGCTGATGGAAATATCAACTTCGGAAACATCATGTTTACCAAGGCTGGCATTTACAAGATCAAGGCAACCGAGGTTGTACCTGAGGACGCGGTCGACAATGGTGACGGCACGTATACGCTTAACCATATAACCTACGATACACATACTATCGAAACAACATTTAAGGTTACTGACCAGAATGGAAAACTGACCGTAAACCGTACCAGTGTGGATGGAAGCAAAACCTTCACAAATACCTATAAACCTGACGAGACCACAACAACTGATGACACGACTGTTAACACCAATATTCTTGTGACCAAGGAAGTTACGGGTGCTCCTGCAACGGAAGCTTTCACGTTCAGTCTGAATTTGGCGGAAGGTCAGGATGGCTCGAACGTATTTGAGGGAACTGGCGATGACAAGACAGCCTTTGATGGTATTGAGGTAACAACCTCTGACAACATTGCTGCTGGTGCAACGGAGACCAAAGCATTTGCAGGTGTTACTTTCACTGCTGCTGGTGACTATAGGTTCGTGATCGATGAGACCACAACAACCGATAAACCGGGCTGGACCTATGACGATGCGACCCACGAGATTACGGTTCATGTCACAGATCAGAATGGCACGCTTATCATTACGGGAATCGACGGCAATAACCCGAAATTCACCAACAGCTATGATGCAGGTTCTCAGGATGTGGACACTGGTGATGCTGATGTCCCGCTGACCAAGGTACTTACAGGTAAGGCTTGGAATGGCGACAGCTTTACCTTCAAGATTGAAGCAGTTTCCAATACTGCTGGTATTGCGGTTGCCGATCAACCGATGCCAGCCAATACCGAGGTGACGGTTGACAAGGCTACCGGCAAAGATGCTGAGGGTGACGACCAGGCAACCTTCCCATTTGGAAAGATTACCTACGACACTCCAGGTGAGTATGTCTATAAGGTGACCGAAATTGCTCCGGATGACGCTGACCCTGCATATAACGCTGGTATTGATTACTCTACCAGCACGGCTACTATCACGGTGTCAGTGAAGGATAACTACGCAGGTAGTTACAACACTAGCGTGACAGTTACGAACAATGTGTTTATCAATGAGTATGCAAGCGAGCTTGACTACGCAGCAAGCGGCGGACTTGAGATTACTAAGGATTTCAAGAACGCTGATATGCGCGAGTTCAGCTTTACGGTAACGCCAAAGGATCAGGCATCTGCTGACAAGCTCGGCTTCGACATGGCTGGTAAGACTTTCACCACCAAGCCGGGTGCAGGTATCGAAGATGACAATGCATCTCATGCGGCGATCATGGTGATTGATGACCAGACGGAAGCGGAGTTCACACAAGACGACGCCGACAGCACCTATATCTATACGGTGCAGGAGGTCAAGGGTGACAACACCGACGTAGACTACGATGATACCGTCTACACCGTGACCATCACCACGATCGACGACGGCCAGGGCGGCATCGAGGTGACCACCACGGTGACTGACGATGCGGGCTACAAGAAGACCTACGTCTACAAAAACGACGGCACCGTTGATCAGACGGCCGTGATTCCGTTCACCAACGCTTACAGCGCTACTGGTGAGTTGGGCGGCAACGGCTCGGTGAGCATCAACGCTACCAAGACGCTCACGAACCGTCCGATGGTTGACGGCGAGTTCTCCTTCAATGTGACCAATGCGAACGACGTCAATAAGACGGTCGTCGCTACTGGCACCAACGACGCGAGCGGCAAGATCGCGTTTAGCGCCATTAAGTACAGCATCGACCAGATGCTTGACGATGTGGATAATGGTCTGGCCACCCCCACCACGGTGGGCGATAAGGACGCCTTCGTCTACACCTACCAGGTGACCGAGGACACGACGAACCTCGATGACGGTGTTGCCGCGGTCAACGCAGCCGGCTTCACGATTACCGTCACGGTGGTCGATAACGGCGACGGTACGCTCGGAATCTCCGTGGCGTACCCGAACGATGACGACGGCATCACGTTCCGCAACACCTACGGCGAGACGGGCCAGGCTACGCTCAACATCAACGGCAAGAAGACGCTCAACGTTGAGTCCGGCGACCATGCGCCCGGCATCGCGGGCAAGTACACCTTCGAGCTGACCGGCTCCGAGGGCGCTCCGATGCCCGCCACGACTACGGCGAAGAACGACGCCTCCGGCAACGTGAACTTCGGCGACATCACCTACACGATGCAGAACGTGTTCGGCGGCACCGGCGTTCAGGATTCCGCTGACGATGCAGCAGCTGAAACCACTGACGAGGTGACGGCGGACGCGAACGGCGAGGTTGCCGACGAAGCCGCTGGCGCTAAGGCTGAGGTGGATACCCAGTCCGCCCAGCGCACCAAGACGTTCACCTACACGGTGGCCGAGTCCGGCAGCGTTTCGGGCGTAACCAACGACGCCGACTCCTCTAAGACCTTCACGGTCACGGTGACTGACAACGGCGACGGCACGCTCAGCGTGGCGAGCGACCCGGCATCGGGCGCGCTCTTCAGCTTCACCAACACCTACTCGGTGGAGTCCACGACTTCTTCACCTACAGGTAGCGGTGCGGTGACTATTACCAAACAGTTGACCGGTCGCGACATGGTTGAGGGTGAGTTCGCCTTCGAGATGACCGATCAGGATGGCAAGGTGGTTGCAACTGGCACCAACGGCGCCAACGGCGCCGTCAACCTCGGGTCAATCGAGTTTGCTGAGCCCGGCACCTACAGCTACACCATCCGAGAGGTTAACAACGGCCTCGGCGGCATCAAGTACGACGGTGCCCAGTACAAGGCTGTGGCAACGGTAACCGACAACGGTGATGGAACGCTTTCGGTTGCATGGAACTCTGAAACAGCGTCAGGAGATAAAACTAACAGTATTAAATTTAATAATTCCTATACTGCCCAATCTACAAGTGTGTCACTAGGAACAGGCAAGTTGCTTAAAGGTCGCAATCTTTCTGCGGGTGAATTTACTTTCAAGCTGACTGATTCGAATGGTAACGAAGTAGATACTGCAACCAATGAAGAAAATGGCGCAGTAACCTTTGGAACGATTACTTACGACAAGCCTGGTGAGTGCACATACACCATTACGGAGGTAGCTCCAGAGGATGAGGATGCAAGCGTAGAGGGCATCCAAAACAATGGTGTTACCTATGACGAGTCTTCATACAACGTAACGGTAGAAGTGTTAGATAACGGTAAAGGCAATCTGACCTCTAAGGTTGTCTACGATACGAAAGACGGCAGCGCGCCGCTCTTTGTGAATACCTATAGTGCGCCTACTGCACCTGAACAAGGTGATGATGACGGCGGCTTGCTTAACATGGCAAAAACCGGTGACTTTATGGGCGGTATCATGGCGGCCATTGCTGCTCTGGTGGTAGCTGCAGCAGGTGGTGCAACATACGCACTTCGAAAAATGAGACGCCCGCGTGGTAGACATGCTCGCTAGGAAATAAAAGGTTCAATTTGGTCTTGTTTGGCAGACCTGAATTAAGCCTACTCTTTGCGAGAAGTCTTAAAGCCTTCTAGAAAGCGCAGGATGGCTTTAAGCACAAGGGAGTTTGAGACATAAGCGCTCGGGCTCCCTTGCTGTTATAAGTTCCTGCATTTCATGCGCGAAAGTTTTGCTTCGCTTAGTTCCTTCAAGAATTCCGTAACGTCTATTCGGCGTGGCAATGAGAGTGGTTTTGCATCTAATCAAATCCTGGAACTTTCCGAATGAAAAGCGAGAACTGTGTAATTGAAATTAAGGTAACTGATAAGGGGATTACGCCATGAACTGGAGTAGGAGCCTTCGGCAAAAAGCAGCCGACTTGTTTGAAAAAGGTCTAGGGTACAAGGCGGTATCCTCAGAGTTAGGCGTTAATCGTGAAACAGTGCGTGATTGGTCCTATACCTGGCGCGCTCTTGGTACTGAAGAGTTTCTAACAAGTCATACCGGTGAGAGGATTACCTATCCACCAGAGACCAAAAGAGCAGTAGCGCAAGACAGAATTGCAGGCATGGGTGTTGTCGAAGTGATGGCAAAGTATCATATCCCCAACAGACACCGTGTTAAAGAATGGGTTGGTATGTATCTAAAAGAGGGAGAAGAGGCATTTCGGTAGGGAAGTTTTGATGCCCGATTTACTAGATTGTGCTTACTTTGTGAATAACTACTATTTCTATTGCATTAAATTCTCAAGTATATAGAATAAATTATTGCGCTTAGGTCGCAACCAGATAGTGCGGGGTGGAGCAGTCTGGTAGCTCGCCGGGCTCATAACCCGGAGGTCGTTGGTTCAAATCCAGCCCCCGCGACCATTAATTAAAGCGTCAGGTTTTCCTGGCGCTCTTTTTTTAAGGCGCGCCATGGTTTTAGAGAACAAGCTCGGAATTACCGCCTCTCCCGATCTACAAAACGCTGAAGAGCGGCTCTCGAAAATGCGCGCCGTAGAACTCTTTACCGGCAATCTCCTTGATGAACATACTCCTGGTTCTTTCCAAACCCTTGCGTTCATCCATCATCATCTCTTCCAAGATATATATGACTTCGCAGGCCAGTTGCGTAGAGACGACATTTCCAAAGGGGGCTTTCGCTTTGCTTCTCAGCTCTATCTTCCTGAAGCTCTAAAAGCGATCGAACGTATGCCTCAATCCAGTTTTGACGAGATCATTGAAAAATACGTTGAGATGAACGTTGCCCATCCATTTCGTGAAGGCAACGGACGCAGCATGCGCATTTGGCTTGACCACATGCTCAAGACTGAACTAGGGACCGTTGTAGACTGGTCCCAGATCGACAAAACTGATTATCTGCTCGCTATGGAACGCAGCCCTATAAAAGACACTGAGATCAAGCACCTGTTGAGCAAAGCGCTAACAAAAGAGACGAATGATAGACAGGTTTACATCAAGGGCATCGATGCAAGCTACGCCTACGAAGGCTATGAGACCTTCAAAGCAGAAGACCTCTGATCGCAGGACAATGGGGACGTAGCTTATTGTCCCGTTTTCGCTTTTGCTACAACGCTCTTCGAAATACCCGTCAAGCGCTCTATCTGCCTGACTGACAGTTTTGCATCCTTAAGATTACAGAGCATCTCGTCCCTTTGCGCCTGAGGAAGCGATGCAATCTTTTCAACGCGGACGGGATCGAGCAGAGCCTGGGCTGCAAGGAATGCACGATCATCATCCAAAACACGACGTCCCTGGTTCTCGTCGATACATGCTGCAACATCATCGAACGTCTCATGGAATCGCTTGAATTCAGCGACGCTACCGAATACGTCAAGCACAAAAGAGGTGTTCGCAATTTCTTCCTTGCCGACATACTCTTGATAACTGCTCCAGAAATAATTCTTCGTCTTGGCGATCTTGGCCTTTTCCGGGTTCTGATGAATGTAGCGAACCACCGTCAAAAGATACTCGTCCGAATTCACGGGTTCGCTCTTGAAACGACCTTGCATGAGATGCCCAACGCGGCTGTGTCGTTTGTTGAAGTACATTGCATAAGCCGAATTGGTGATGCGCATTGCTTCAGACAGATCAGAAAGGTCAGCCTTCATGAGAAGATGGGTGTGATTGTCCATGAGGCACCACGCCAGGATCTCTGCGTTATGATCGGCGATTGCGTCCTTGAGAATATTGAGATAACGCCTGCGATCTTTATCGTCTTCGAATATGATTTGCCGACCCACTCCACGCGACACAGCATGATATATGCCCATCTCGCTTTGGCTTCGGATTCTCGCTGATCTAACCATCGGCATCCCTCGCTCTCATTCGGTGACAACAGAGAGCATCATAGCAAAAAGGACAATAAGCTACGTCCCCGTTGTCCCTGTTGTCCCTGTTCAACAAAGTATATTTGTAGTATACTTGTTCTATTGAACGAGAGGGGTGAGCATTATGGCACAGCTATCGCTTTATATGGATGACATCGCAATGGAAGAACTACGAGCAGATGCTGAAGCGGCTGGGAAGTCGATCTCCTCTTATGCACGCGAGGTTCTTGAAAAACGTCATGAGGCCGAACGCGGCTGGGTGAATGGTTGGCCTCCAGGGTATTTCGAGAATTTGAAGCCCTTAAATTTTGAGGAACCTGTTGATCTGCCACCCGAGCCTATTGAGCCCCTCAATACTATTTAAGGACGCTTATGTATTTGCTAGATACGAATATCCTTATCGATATATCAAGACGCAAATTAAATGCTGCATATGAGCTGCTCCTAAATAGCGATGCAGGGCTTTTCAAAGTTCCGGCCGTGGTCAAAGCCGAACTACTTCTGAGTGCAGAAAAGAGCATGCAGCCTGAAGAAGAACGCCTAAAAGTGGAATCTTTGCTCTTGCCTTTCGAGATCATCCCTTTTGACGAAACCTGCGCTGCACACTATGCGAAGATTCGTGCAGATCTTGAGCGCAAAGGGCTAACCATCGGCGGTAATGACTATCTGATCGCCGCAACAGCCCTTGCTCACGGCGCCGTTCTGGTCACCAACAACGTGGATGAGTTCAAACGTGTGCCTGGGCTTTCCCTTGAATGCTGGGAAGAGATCGAGTTTTAGACAAGTTGGAGTGGCGTTATTTTATGACTAGGTATTCATCAAGCGACATGCGCTGTGATCGAAAGCCATTTATATATGCCTCATCGGCATACCCCATTGCAATTCCAAGCGCCAAAAGTTCGCTATCTGGAATACCCATAACCTTACGAACTGGCTTGGGATACTTCACCAATTCGTAAGCAGGAATCGATCCAACACCATGTGCAGTAGCTGAGAGCATCAGCGTCTGGGCAAAAGCCCCCATATCCATGATCGCCCAAGCCGGTGCAGGTTCAGGGATGGCAAGATATGCAATGGCGCTCGCATTAAAGAGATGTGCTTGTAAACGCGGAAAATCCTGCCCATGCTCCCGTCCGAGATATCTCGAAATTGCGACATTCCATCTCCCCATATTCTGCTGCGCCTGAAGGCTCCAGTCCATTCGATGCATGGTCTCGAAATCGGCACGTCCTGGTTCACTCCGCATGGCACGCTGCAAATGATCCTCCTTGATCTGCGCGAGCGTTTGTCCTGTTGCGATATAGACCTTCCAAGGCTGAGAATTAGCCCAAGAAGGAGTGCGACCAGCTTCTTCTACGATGTCTTGTAAATCTGCTATCGCTATTGCGCGATCCTTGATGAAGCTTCGATCGGACCTTCTGTTCTGAACGACTTGTTTGAATTCCATAGTTGTCCCCCTCTGACCCATGCGATAATGTCGTAATTCAGCGTAGGAAAGCCTGTCTGGGCAAACAATACTTTCATTTTTGATAGCAAGGGATTTGTTATGCAAACGAAATATTTAGAACATGAAGCAGGAACTTTTTCCGAAGAACACTGTGGCTTGATATACGCACTGGAAATCATACAGGGAAAGTGGCGCCTCCCTATTATCTGGGCGCTATATTGTGCTTCGCCACTCCGTTACGGGCAGCTACGAGAGCAGCTCGGCGCAGTGACTGACGCTTCGCTGACAAGAGTGCTCCGTGATATGGAGCGTCATGAGCTTGTAAGCAGAGTGGAATTCGATGAAACCCCTCCGCATGTTGAATATGCTTTGACCGAAAGCGCCCAAAAGCTTGTCCCAATATTGCAAGCTCTTTTTGATTGGGGGCTCGAACAACAGCGAATTCTAGGCGGCTGCGAAGACTATCCTCAAAATAACGACTGATATACAAAAGGGCCCAAGCGAAACGCAAAATCGCTCTTCTTAATCGTGTGACAGAGAAGCCAGCAAACGAACGAGGAATGCAGCAACTTCTTCAGGAGACTCTGACATACCATTGTCAATCCAAGTAGAGATTGCTCCCGAACAGCCTTGCACTAAGAAACTGAAGAGTCATTCGTCTTTCGGTCCATCAAATGGCTGCATGCTTTGGCCTAATGTCGCCGATGTGCGCTCATAGCTGAGTGTCACGAGGTTCCTCTCTTCACTGCCTATGCGCTCCACACGCTTGAAGCGAACTCGAACTTCTCACATGCAAAAGCGACCCAGGAATTAGGCTACAAAACACGTCCGCTACAGGAAACTATCTTCGATATGCTTGCTTGGATGGAGACGCGCTCCTAGTTCTTGGCTTCGCCCTTCCAGCGATCAAGATGCGGGAGCAACGTTGCCATAAGTGAGACCGCTTCTTCGCGTGAGATACCCATCGCATCAGCTTCCATTTGAGCTGTAGCCTCGATGAATTCATCCATATCGACATCTTTTGCCGTGAAATCGCCCTCTTGATAGCACCACTTGCAGTAGTGTTCGCTCGGCGAGCCATCTGCTTCCGTGCCATGCAAAGCTTCATCGGGTATTGGCATCGAACAGCACTGACAGTAATACTCCGCTGGCATCTCAAAGAAGCGCTCGAGCGGGATCGAATAGGTAACGCAGATCAACTTCACCATGTCGATGCTCGGTGAAGTCTCGCCAGTCTCCCAGCGAGAGATCGCCTGTCTGGTCACGAACAGATCACGCGCCATCTGCTCTTGCGTCAGCCCTTTTTCGGTTCGGATCTGTGTGATCGTATCGCTCATGGCCATGGTAGGTCCTTTCGTTGTAAATGCCTAACCCCATTATGAAGATACCGTTCGCGGGTTCAAGCAACACCTTGTTGCATCTCGGTTGCAACGTGCCTATCATTCATATCCGCAGAAGATACCGCTACCCAATTTGAACGGAAACAAAGAGGACGATGCCCGCAGTAGACCTGAAAGTATACGGA